>Ga0116229_10007677_pt1 | contig 16978 bp, 12 predicted proteins | sample S1TSphgellanicum_3_FD_87313 | JGI IMG/M metagenome (GOLD analysis project Ga0116229, IMG submission 87313) | Host-associated microbial communities from peat moss isolated from Minnesota, USA - S1T2_Fc - Sphagnum magellanicum MG | ecosystem: Host-associated > Plants > Peat moss > Unclassified...
CGCGTGCTCAACGGGGAGCAATTCGCGTGGGTCTATGTTTCGATGGACCGGCGCGGGATGGAAACGACCGGATTTCAGGATGCGGAGATTTCCTTTTGCCTGGAAGTTTTGCTCGAGCTGCCCGGCGTGGCCGAGGTGATTGACGAAAAGAATCAGCGGCGCTTGGATGAGTTGGAGAAGGCCGGGATTATTTAGTAGCCGCGCCCGTGAGGGCGTGGGTCCTGCGGACGGCAGTAGGACCACCACCTTACGGCGGCGGCTACGGGGGCGATGATTTTTTGACGAAACAGGTGTCATCGGCGTAAGATGGTGCGCCGCTCGAGTCGCATATGAAACCCTCCATCCACCTACCGCGCGAGAAGATCGCCGAATTGCTGCAGGCCTCGGGTTCGACGCTCACGCCGGAGGAGTACGCCGCGTCGCTGCCGCCCCTGGCGGCGTTCGCGAAGTACCCCGGCCGGGCTCGCGCCGCCGCTTGGAGCAAGAACATCCTCATCCTCGTCACGGTGATCTCGGTGCTCGTGGCCCTGTTCGACTTTGGGATCGAGAACCTGATCATCGTCATCGGTCTGGGGACGGTCTCCTATTTCGAGACGCGAGTGCACCGCTATTTCCGGGAGGACAATCCGGCCGCGCCCGGCCTCGGTTTTCGGAATCAATCGGGTTTCGCCGCGGGCATTCTGATCTACGGGCTTTACCACGCGGTGGCGACGTCGCCGGTCACGCTGCCGCCGGAGTACCGCGACTTGGTCGATGCGCCGACGTTGCTGCTGATCGAGGAGGTGACACGCCTGGCCTACCTGGTCGTTGGAATCATCGGGGGAATTTCCCAGTTCGCGCTGGCCTGGTATTACCGGGTCGCGGGGAGCCAGGACGGGTAAGGAAACCGCGGAGTCTTCGATGAGCGAGGATAACTCGTTTTGCCCGAGCGTTAATTGCTGCATTGACTGAAGTGGAAGCCCGCTCGCCCCATGCGCGGGCCGCGGGTTGGTGATGCAAATGGCCGTTTGGTTGCCGATGCATCCGAGCCCGTCGCCCGGCGGAGGTCGACGGCTACGCAGTGAGCCGCGGCTACGTCCCCGAAGCTGGTTTTGCGGCCATCTCGGGGTTTTTGTTGAGCGACTGCAATTCGGCCTGGGCAAAGGTGTACTCGCAAAAATCGGTCTGCGCGGTCGCGACGCTCTTTTGGAAATAGCCGGCGGCCGTCGCCGCGTCGCCGCCGAGCAACCGCTTCATGCCCGCGAAGTACCAGACCCGGCAGTATCGGCCCGGCTCCCGGGCCAGATCGGTGCACGCGGCGTTTGCAATCAATTCGGTTTCGCTGATGTGGCCCAGGAGAAACGCCGCGATCTTGGAGGTGAGATCTTCCGGCGGTGAATTCCAATCGTTCAAGAGGGCCGTCGAGAGCTGCGCGTCGGCGTCACCACCCGCATTTTGGCGGGTCGAGATCAACCAGAGATAAAGCCGCGCGCTGTCGGTCGCCGGGTCTCTCGGCACAAGGCCACAGAACTGTTTCAGATCGGCCAGCGCAGCATCGAGCTGACCCAGGCCGAACAAGGCCAGCCCGCGGTCGTTGTAGGCCGGTGCGTCTTTCGGGTCCAGGGCGATGGCCTGCGTGTCATCGCCCGCGGCGCCGATCAGGTCGCCTTTCTGGAGTTTGATCAGGCCCCGGTGGTCGAAGGCGTCGGCGACGTTCGGGTTGAGCTTCAGCGCCGCGGTGTAATCGGCCAAAGCGCCGTCCTTATCACCCTTCGCTTGGCGCGCCACGCCCCGATCGCAGTAAGCGCGTGCGATGTTCGGCTGCAAGATGAGGGCCTGGGTGTAGTCGGCGATCGCCCCATCGGTATCGCCTTCCAAATTTTTGGCGACGCCACGATTGTAAAAAGCGAAGGCCATCTTTGGGTTGGCCTCAAGGGCGTGATCGTAGGCGGCAATGGCTCCGTCGATATCGCCCCGCCGGACGTTGATCAGGCCCATGTTATTATAGGCTTCGGGGATTTTCGGGTTGATAAGCAGGGCCCGGACGTAGTCGGCGAGGGCCCCATCCAAGTCGCCTTGGGACTGCTTGATAAAGGCCCGGTTGCTGAAGGCATTCGCCCGCTGCGGATTCAGCGCGATGACCTGCGTATAGTCGGCCATGGCATCCGTCAGGTCGCCCTTGGCCTGATGGGCCAGACCGCGCCGATAGAAGACCTCGACCGCCTTCGGATCGAGGCTCAGGGCCTTGTCATAGTCCGCGAGCGCCCCATCGAAGTCGCCGTTGGCCTGACGCTTGAGACCGCGGTCGCTGAAGTCCGAGGCGGTCGCCGGTTCCACGGGCGCCTGCGTTGCGTTTGGCGCCAGGGCGGGCGTGGCATCGGCTGAAGTTGCCGGATTGGCGGCGGCAGGCGAATGCTCGCCGGCGACGAGGAGATAAATAGCGGCGATAAGTCCGTAAATGAGGAGCAAGGCGAGGGCCAGTCCGGCGACGAGGGCCCAGGTCGGCACACCGGGAAACAGAACGGCGTTGGAACGTCTGCCCTCGGGCTTCTTCCAATGCGCGGAGAGCCGCTCGACCGGCGGCGGCAGCACCTCGACGGCGGCGGGGGCGGGCGTGATTAAAGGCGGCGCCACGGGTCGGGTTGGCGCGGGCGCGGCTGCCTCGGCGGCGGAATTGACTGGCTCTGGCGGCGCGGTGACGTGGACTGGTTCGCTGGGGGCGGTCGCGCCGATTGGCTCGTTCGGCGCGGTGACGGGGACGGCCTCAGCCGGTGCGCGCGGTCGAACAGGTTCGGTTGGTTCTGGGGCAGAAGTGGGCGCGGCGAGCCCCGCGCCCAGAATCGGCTCGACCGCAACCTGGTCCGGTGGCGCCGCCGGTGGGTCGGCGCCGGGCGCAGGATTTTCAGCAAAATCAGCGAATGACAATTGTCCCCTCTGGCCCGCGCTTTTCGCGGTTTTTTTCTCCCGACGTTGGTCGCCGTTGACGGGAGGCAGGGATGTCGGTGGTCGCAAGGGATCAAGGGAAATTACCGTCTTTCCGGTCTTCTTTTTCTTCGTCGGCAGTGTCGTCTCCAGCGGGAGAATCGGTTGGATGACGATTTTGTTGAGCTTTCGCTTGGTTCGCTGCGACGACGTCAGGGACGCCGTTTTCGGGCGCAGCGGAGGAGACGGCGGCTCGGGGGATTCGGCGGGCTCCCGGTGAATCACAAATGACGTTTCACCGGTTTCGGGCGGTGAAGCCAGGGGAGCCAAATTGGCCAGGACGCTTTCCAGGGGCATCCAGTCCGCCATACCCTCACAGGAGGCGAGGTCATCGCCGGTCACGAGGCCGTCGTTCAAGTACTGCCGCACCTGCGCCTCGGACAAGGGCCCGACTTGCTCGCCTTCCAGAAGAATGTGGATTTCCATGTTGCTCGTCCTGATTGATCACCCATTCAGCGGGGCAATTTTCTCCGAATTCGCGAGGGGATCGAGATCATTTTTAGGATCGCACGGACAAATCTGAAGGACCGAAACTGGGAAGTCGAGAAGCGACAGATTGACCGATGGACGCTCCTACTGCGGCGTTGGGGGCGCGGTCGGCGTGGTCAATTCGCGGTTGGCCTCGATGAATTCCTCCGAGCCTTTCGACCCCGTGGCGACGGCCTGCGTAAAACATTCCCGCGCTTCCTTGGCCTCACCAGTGAGAAGATTGTGCTCGCCGACGTAGAACCATGCCTGGCAAAGCCTCTCGTTGGTTTCGATGGCGTTGTCGGTCCTGGTTTTGGCCATCAATTGGTCTCGGGTGATTTTCTCGAGGAGGAAATTGCCGATTTGCGAAGGCCAGTCATTCGGCTTGAAGCACTCGGGCCGGCTGAGCGCGTCCGAGAGGTCTTTCCGGGCTTGCATCGGCTGCCCGGCTTCCATTTCCGTGATCCACACCCAATAAGCGGCATAGGGGAAGTTGAGCCCGGCGCTTTTCTGGAAGTCGGCCGTGGCCACGTCGCGATGACCCTGGGCATGACGGGCGAGCCCGCGAATAAAATAAGAGAGGGGCAACGCCGGGTCCAAGGCGAGCGCCTGGTTGATCTCGTCGATGGCGCCGTCAAGGTTGCCCGTGAAATATTGCACGTGACCGCGATTGTAATAGGCGGGGGCATATTTCGGATCAAGCTTGATGACTTCGCTGAAGTCGCTCATGGCTTTGTCAAAGTCTCCTTCCTCACCCCGGAGGCTGCCTCGTCGGTAGTAGGCCTCGGTGTAACCGGGGTCGATCTGAATGGCTTGATCATAGTTCGAGATGGCCGCATCCGGGTTGTTTTGCAAGGCATAGGCGCGGCCACGAAAAAAATAGGCCGGGGCATACTTGGGATCGATCTTGATGGCTTGATCAAAAGCCGCAATGGCCCCGTTCAGGTCGCCCCGGGCACCATTGGCCGATCCGTATTCGACGTAGGCCTTGGCGTCGGCTCCGGGAGCGGGCGCGCTCGGTGTGGGCGAGGTCGACGGCGTTTGCGCCGAGGCCGTGAGGGAATTGATTCCGAGTGCGCCGATGATCAGACCAACCTTCCACGATTCCGTAAGTTGCATGACCGATTTATAGCGGCGTCCCCCAGCCAAACAAGGAGGAGTTGAGACGGTCGTGGAGGTTTTGAGTTGGGTATCGTTATTTAAGCAGCCCCACGCTAGTTTCAAGCAAATGACCCACTCCGCCCGGCTGATCCTGAACCGGGGCGTGCGTCATCGGATCCTGACGGGACACCCCTGGGTGTTTGTCGGAGAAGTGGAACGGGTTGAGGGCCGCGCCGAGGATGGTGGCACCGTCGAGATACGTTCCGCCAACGGCGAAGGCTTGGGCAGCGCGATTTACAACAGCCGGTCCCAAATCGTGGCCCGGCGTTACGCGACGGAACTGGTGCCGCTCGATGAGCGCCTGCTCGACGCCCGGCTGGATGAGGCCCTGGCCTACCGCGATTCGTTGCAAAAAAGGACCGCGGCGTCTGGCTTGGCGCAGCGCCTCGTTTGGTCGGAGTCGGACCAACTACCCGGCCTGATCGCGGATCGTTACGATGACGTGTTGGTCCTGCAAACGCTGACCCTGGCCATGGCGATGCGCGAGGCCATCATCGCCGATCTTCTCCGGCGCAAGACCGGTTGCCGCGTCGTCCTGGCCCGCAACGACGCGCCCGTGCGTCGGCTTGAGGGACTGCCGCTGGAGCGCAACGTCCTGTCCGGGAAGTATGAGGCCCCGACCCGGGTCCACATCGCGGGCATCGATTACGCGCTCGATCTCTGGTCCGGCCAGAAGACCGGCTTCTATCTCGATCAGGCCGAAAATTACGCCGCCGTGGCCGCCTGCGCGCGCGGGCGGAGGGTGCTCGATTGCTTCAGCAACCAGGGCGCGTTTGCGCTCACCGCCCGGAAGGCCGGGGCGATTTCCTGCGCCGCCGTCGATCAATCGGCTGAAGCTTTGCGCCAGGCCGCGGCCACGGCGAAGGGGGCGAAGCTTGAGGTGGAATGGATCCAGGCCAATGTTTTCGATCTCCTGCGCCACTACGAGCAGAAGCGCGCAACCTTCGATATGATCGTGCTCGATCCGCCGTCGTTTACGAAGAGCAAGGGCAACAAGGAATCGGCCTTGCGCGGCTACCATGACTTGCATTTGCGGGCCCTGCGGCTGCTCACCCGCGGTGGAATTCTCGCGACTTTCTCCTGCTCGCACCACGTGACGGCCGCGGATTGGGATGAATGGTTGCGGCGCGCGGCCGGGGAGACGGGATCGACGCTGCGCCTGCGCCAACGGCTCGGTCAAAGTTCCGATCATCCCGTTCTCGTCAATGTTCCCGAAACCGAGTATTTACGCGGATATGTATTGGAGAAGGTCAATGACCAGGCTGCCTGAACGGGGGCTCGCGGGGCTTCTTGCAGCGTGGTTGTTCGCCGGGGCCGGAGCGCTGTCGTTCGGGCAGACCAACGCTCCTGCGTCCGGCGCGCCGGCCTCGGGTCACGCGGCGCCGTTAAGCCACGTTAAAAAAATCAAGGCGATGGATGCGGATAATCACTTGGTTCTCATCAATCGTCCGGGGCTGGTCACGATCGTGCTCGGCACCAATGAAGATTCCCAGGACGCGGCCCGGGCGGCGGGCAAGGTCATGTATCCGCTGCAGGGCCGGCCCGATTTTCAACTCATCGTCGTGGTTGATTTGCGAGGCTCGATCGCGACGTGGGCGCCGTCGATCGTGCTTTCCCGCATGCGTTCCAGCCTGGATGAAGAGGCGATCGAATTGAAGCCCTACTTCCTGAAAAACGGCAACAAGGGAAATCCGCGCTTCACCTCGCACGTCATCCCCGATTTCTCCGGCACCGTTTGCCCGCAATTGGATTGGCCCGAGGGTTGCGACGACCTGCGCGGCATCTTGTTTGGCGTCGATGGGCGGGAACTCGCCCGGTGGGACAAGATCGACGACATGGGCAAGCTGCAAACGGATGTGCGCGCGGCGATTCAGACCTTGATCGACGCCGACCGGGAGAAAGCCGTGGCGACCGTCAAATCCCAAGGAACCAAACTGATCCAGCCGTCCGCCGCTCATCCGCCGCTGCTGCCGCCCATGTCGCCCGTCCCGACGGATTGATTAGAACCCGTCCAGTGACGGCGCGCTTTGCAGTTTTTTCGCCATCGCCTCCTTGAGCACCAGTTCTCTTGACTTGATGGTAAGACTGCCGTCCTGGTTCAGGCGGGCCGTGGCGTTATCGTCGCGGACCCACAGCTTGGCGCCGTCGACCACTTGGGGCGCCTCCCACTCACGCCCCTGGGCATTGGCGCCGAGCAGCGTGCGAATTTCAGAGAGACTCAAAGGCTGGCCGTTGAGCTTCTTGAACAGTTCCGCGACGGAATTTCCATCGACGACCGTCACGTCAACTTCAAATCCGCCTTTTTGAAAAACCACTTGCGCGAGCGCAATCTTGCCCCCTTCGCCCTTCTGATCGTTCTCCGACAACGGCTGGCCGTAGCGCTGCACGAGTTGATCGGCGGTTTCACCCAACCGCGCCTGGGCGGTTCCGGCCACAGTTACAACGAAAGCGAGCGTTAGCATCAGGGTCCTCATACTGAAGATTAGATAAGGTTCGGCCAGAAAGCAAACGATTGCCCACATTGCCACCCATGCCGTCGGAAGGTCTGACCCGGGCATCCGAGTTTCGGATTTATACCCGGCCCGATAATTGCTATTCCGATAGCGTGAACTTCGTGCTCAAGCTGCTCAAGGCGAAAACGCGCAACGAGATTCGCGGCGGCAAGCTCTGGGAAATAACCCGCCTTTGGGGGATCGATATCCGCGTGGTGGAAAAGGAAGTGGCGAAACCTGCGCCCTTCGTGCGGCCCGAGGGCGGCACGATCGACAAGATGCAAGTCCACATCATCAAGGGCGAAGACAACAAGACGAACCTGACCAAGAAGCCGGAGTTGCTGTAGAGTGCTAACAATAACGGATGCTCGTCCCTCGCAAGCCTGGGCTGAGTGATCACAACCCCGGGGGGCTCCGGTGGGGTTGCCGAAATCATCCGAATTCGTGCCAGCAGGGCCTGAAAGCCATCGTGCTCAATCCGGCGGCGGGAAGTTGGTGGGGCGGCTCGGTTGCGGAAATGGCGGAGGGATCTCCCGCGCCGCAGGCGTGTTGCTGGGCACGGGAGTTTCCACGATGGGCGCAGGCGCAACGGGGGGCTGCGGCCGCACGACGGGAGGCATGTCGCGCTTGGCGACCGTCGTCACCACCTCAATTTTAAGGCTCGCCATCATCTTCAAAACGGGCGCGTTCAAATCAACCATGGGATTGACCTCTTCCAGCGCCGATTTGGTGATGGCGATGTGGCCGACGTCGAAGCCATTCAGCGCGGCGTCCATCGGCACCCATTCACCGGGCCCGATCCACGCCTCCGCCCACATGTGGAAGGCGAAAATTCCCGTGTCATGGTCGACCGCATTCGCGACGGTGGGCTCGGCGTCGCCCGGCGGCAGGTAACCGAAGCCGACCACGCACCGGGTGGGCAGACCGACCGCCCGCCCCAGAGCCGCGCAAAGCACCGCGTGCTCCGTGCAATCGCCCTCGCGTGATTTGGCGGTCTCCTCCGCCGAGCCAAAGCCGATGTTGAGGTCCTTCTTCGTGATGTAGCCCCGGACGAAAGCTTCGATCCGGTGCGCCGCCCGGACGGGATTGGTTTCATCGCCCACCGCCTGCCGGGCCAGCGTCTGCACCTCGGGCGCGTTGACCTCGAGGTAGGCGGAAGGCTGCAGGTAGACATGTAAATCGGGCGTGTCGGCGCGGGGCAGTTGCCAGGTCGCGTCGGCGGCGGTGTAGCGCGGCACGGTAACCTCGACCTCGCACGTGCCCGGCCCGGGCGTGAGCACCCGCTGCTCGTCCTCGTTCCAAAGCGAGAGCTGCTCGCCGGGGTCGAGCGGAATCAGCCGGTAGACGGCCTGGCCGAGGTCGCGGGGCGAGGGGATCGCGACCTGCGGGTGAATCAGCGAACCGGCGAAAATCTCGGCGCCCTCCGGCTGCTTCATGCACTCCGCGCGGTCGGTAACGTACTCATAGAGACTCCCCATGCCCGGCAGCACCGTCGCCGATTCGACGTCGTTGCCGTGATCGTCGACCCACAAGGTCGAGAGCAGCCCGGGCATGTAACTGACTTCGCTCGTCAGCTTCCACAGATGGCGCGATACGCCGCGGACGTCCTTCGTTTCCTCGCCCGCGACTTTCCCCTTTTCCACCACGACGGCCTGGGGATAATCGGTTTCGAAGGTATTGAACGAAAAAGGCTGGCCGACCTTGAGCGGCACCGCGTCGCTCAAGCGCCGGATCTTTTCCGGCCCGAGGGCGGAGAGCCGCGGGAGATAAAAGCGCTGCGTCTGGCCGCGGCTGGAGACCACCAGGTAATCGCCCTCGCGCCGGCCGCTCGACTCGACCGATGAACCCGACTCGCTGACCTCATCGAAACTCAACACGCCGCCGTCGGCATCTTCCGTCACCTTCGAGGTGTCAACGATTTTCAGGTTCGTCCCGAGGCGCTTCACCACGAATTCCTCCTGGTGCGCCGTGACATATTGCGGGCCGGAAGGGGCGTCGATTTTCGTGGTGACCGTGCTGCCGTACCCACACGTTTTGCCGTCGAGCACAACGACGGCCCATTCCTCGAAAACCTTTTGCCGTGATCCGCCGGCGCCGGAAGGATCTTCCGCCCATGCCGATGAGAACAATCGCGTCCAGATCACCAAGGCGAGCAAGGCCGGTGATCGAAACACGGCAATGCTAGTGCGGCTGGGTGGGGGCTGGAGGCGAGCCATCGGAGTTGGGAATGGGGGGAGGAGCGACGCGGGTGGAGGGAATGGTTTGGGCGGCGGTGGTGGAGGGTGAGTTCGTCGCGGGGCTCGCCGGCATCGGCGCCGCGGATGATCGGGCGCTGGACGGCGGCATGGAATCGATGCCCTTGGTATAAGTGTACGGCAAAACCCCGAAGCCGGCCGATGCTCCCGCGTCCATCACGGTCGATAGAATATCAGGGGAGGCATCCTGGTCCACATGCACCATGAGTTTCAGGTCCTCATTACCCGCCTTCTTCGCTTTCAGGAAGTCACCGATTTGATTCGCCGGGACTGGGGCGCTGTCGAAAAAGATCTGGTTGCGCGGCGTGATCGTAATGATCGATTCCGCGGCGCTCGCGGTTGTCCCGCTGGGAGGCGAAGTGTCATCCAGGACGGGAAGGGGTGGAACGGCCGGCAACATACTGGTTGCGGCGAACCGGCGCGACGGCATGAGAGCGAGAGGTGCGACCGCCGGGGACATGACCGGTGACGATACTGTTGACGCCCCGGACAGGAGCGTGGATCCCGGCGTCAATTGCCTCGGCAGGAATCCCATGGATTGCAAAAAGCTGACCGCTCCCCCTGCGGCGCCCGCGAGCAGGATGCCCTGATTCCCAACGCCCGACACCGAGTAGCCCTGGATGCCCTCCTCGTCCGGCGTGATCACGCACGACCAGGTGCCCATCGGCGCGAGCCAGGTCAAATCGGGCGGAAGATTTTTGCCCCCGAGCAGACTCGCGATGTTTCGATCGAACATCTCGGCAATGGATAGGTAAGGCATCGCCGTGGTGTAGGCGCGGTTGAGAAGATAGGGAGAATCAAGAAAGAGGACCTGGGCCGCGCCGTTGCGCTTGTCGCCGATCTGCCGGGCAAAGTCGGCATTGTGGACCAACCCGGTCGCTTCGCTGCGCTGGAAGGACCGCTTCGCCTGATCTTCCGTGAGAAAGACGCCAAAGTAGGAGCCATTCTCCGTCAGGGTGGGACTGATGGCCGAATTCTGCGGGAATTGCAGCGTCGCAAAGTTCTGCGGGCCCGCGTTGACTTCGCTTACCGTCGCGGTTGCCGCACACGCCTGGCGCACCGAGTTGATGATGGCGGCGGTGGTGGGTCTGAAATCATCGGGCTGGTCGACCTTGACGAACAGCCCCACTTCCGGCCAAGTCGTGTCGGCGGGCCACTCCGCCTGCACGGAAATTTCGGAGCCCAGCGCGTCGATGATGTTCCGCTGGGTATCGAGGCCGGCGCCGTGGGCCCAGTCTTCCAGAAAGTTGACCGCGTTGCTGGCCATCGGGTTGACGTGCTCGGTTTGCCGGGTTTGGTCGTGGAGGTTCCGGGCGTATTGCTTCCAATTGACGGTGCTCGCCCAATAGAAGCGCGTGTCCGGCCCGGTGAATTTGAGGGTATCGAACGCGCACGGTTCGTCGCCCATGCCCGAATCGAGTTGGGCCGGCCGCGGGTAGAAAAAGGAAAACCGGTCCACGATCTCGCCGTTCTCAAAGCGAGTCGCGATGGCCGCGCCGCCCAGGGTCTCCAGCTTTTTTGCCAGATAATCAGCCGCCACGGGATTCGACTTCTCCATCTGACGCTGCAAAATTTCCGCGACGCAGCGATAATTGACGTAGAGCAGCGTCATCGGATTATCGCCCACGCGAGCCAGCGGTTGCTGATAATTGAGGTCCTTGGCCAGGCTCGACGTGTTCGATTTCCGCCGGAAGCGCTCGATCCAATCCTGCAGGGAGGCTTCACCCCAGGTGGTGACGATCCACCCGCCGATTTGCGCCACGCAGATTTTATCCGGGGCGCCCGGCCCCTGGATCCAGTCGTAATCGACGTCCTCGACCGTGCCCGTGCCGGTCTTGCCCTGCTTGATCAGATCCGGCCAGGTCGCCTTCAGCTTATCCAGAAACGAGCCGAAATCGCCCAGGCCCGCCTTGGGTTTCATCGCCGCGATTAGCCCGACCTTTTCCGGGTGGTCGTAATCGAAATGCGTCACCGCGATGAACGATTGGCCGCTGAGATTCGGGAGGAACGCTTCGAGCAGGTCAACGTTTTTTGGCCCGATCAGGCTGGCGAACGAATCGTGGAGCGGTTTTGCGCTGGGCGAGTCCAGGAGCCTCTTGGCCTGCGATGTTTCATAGCCTTCCAGCAGCGTCGCCGCATTGGGGATCGAGGCAAACAGGATCGTGTTGGCCGGGACCAATTCGGCCGAATCGAGGTCGTTGTTGCCAAAGAGATACCACCAGGCACCCCCGGCCAGCCCCGCCAGAATCAGCACAACTACGGCGCCGATAAGAGGGAGCGGACGCGGACGGCTCATAAGATATCCCACAATGGCGGCATCGACGCCTTTTGGCAAATCATGACGGACGCTGTCCAGACATGATCGGTTAGTTTTTTGCAAGCCGGAGGCTTGGCGGCAAATTAGCCGGTGGTAAGAACGCGGCGGTCATCACCACCGGTATTCGCTCTCCGTAGAGCCGACCCCCGGCAGGGTGCCGCAGCGGGCTGTGATCCCTCCAGGATCATGGTCCTATTTCGTGCTTCCGGTGGTGTCGCCCGTTGCGGGCTCGACCACCGGCCAATTGACTGACAAGCCTCCGGCTTGTTCATGGCCGATCAGACGTCTTTCCTTGCGGTCAGCCGTGAAAGGACGCATCATCACCGGCCTATGGGAGATTATCCAGGACGTAAACAGGTTCGCAATCGCGTCAAGCGCGCCGCAAAAAACGATCGTATCATCGAGAAAAGGGCCGCGGAAAAGAAAGCCGCCGCGCCCAAGAAGTAGATGGCGTGGTCGGGGGCTAAAGGAACGCTTCCCGTGCAAAAAAATCTCGCGATCCTGCTTCTCGCCTCGGTCGTCGCGGCCTGTCCCGCGGCGCAGACTTACGCGCAGGCATCCCTGCAGGCCGTGCCTTCGTGGAGCGAGGCCGCGCAGAAGGCGTGGTGGGCCAAAAATCCCACGCCCGATCATTGGCCCCAGGCCGCCGATGCGCTCCAAGCCCAGCTCGAGGCCGACTATAAGCAAAACGGCGCCCGCGTTTTTTCCGACCCCGATTTCCAGGCCTGGCTGGATCATCTCGAATGGATTCGTCTCGGTCTCGATTGCCCGGCGGACCTGGCCGCGCCCGCCGATCTCGCCGCCTTCCTCGCGCTCGGCCAGGACGAAACGGTCGCGCATCTTTTTGTCGAAAAGCTCGATCCACTCGACGATAAAATCGAGGCGCTGAAGGACCTCCTCCGACTCTCCGAGGCGAGTGCGGCCGATCTCCACGAATACGCCGCGCTCGGCGTCGCCTACAGTCTCGTTTTCGATCAGCCCTTTCCCGCCGATTGGCCGCACGGGCAAGTCGATCACGTGGCGGTGCCCATCGGAGATTTGGATATCGTCGCGCGGTTCCACTTTTACGTGCAGTCCAACCGCGACAAGAAGCTCGACCGGGACATCGCGCAACTCAGTTTCGATAACCTCAAGTACCTCGTCGATAGCGAGGTGAAGTTGTCGGAGCTGGCCTACGCCCAGAAGAATCAGATTTCCTATTCCCAGTTCAGCGACGCCTTTTTCTCCATCCGGTATGATACCGCGCGCATCAGCAATGTGCCGCCGGTCTATACCTGGCCTTTTCCGTCGTATACGCTGGCCGACATCCTCGACAAGGGCGGCATCTGCATCGACCAGGCCTACTACGCGGAGATGATTGGCAAGGGGCGCGGCATCCCGACGATCCGCTTCCACGGCCTGGGCGTGGATGGGGCGCATGCGTGGTTCGGCTATCTATCCAACTCGAACAAATGGGAGCTCGATTGCGGGCGGTATGAGCAGCAGGATTATCCCAAGGGCTTTGCGGTCGATCCGCAGACGTGGCAGCCCATCGACGATTCCGTGCTGCAAAATCTCTTCAAGAACGGCGCGCAGAACGCGAACTATCAACCGGCGATGACCGCGCTGGCTTGGGCGCGGCTGCACGCGAGCGATACCACCACCTATGCGCATATTTTGGATGATGCCCAGTCCATCATGCCGGAGTGGTCGGGCACTTGGCGGTTGCAGGCCGCGCTGGTGGACAAAAGCGGCGACCTCGACCGGATCAAGGCGTTTTACCAGAGCTGGATCAGCCAGTTCGGTCCGTATCCCGAAATGAAGGTGGAGGGGCAGAAGCGGCTCTATCTCGCCCTGAAGGCGGCGAGCGATCCCGACGCGGACGGCTTGCTGAAGGACATCATTTTACAGAACCGCAGCGAGGGCTTCGATCTCGGCATTGCAGCGGGCGTTGATGCGATCGACGAAAAACTCAAGGCGCAGGATTGGGACGGCGCGCGGATGGCGTTCGAGAACACCATCCGCGATTTCGGCGAGGATGGCGGACTGACGCTCTACAGCAAGGTGGTTTATCCCTACGTGACGACGTGCCTGCAAAACGACAAGGTCGATCTGGCGGACCGGGCCATCTCGTTCACCGAGGACCGGATGACCATCGATATGACGAGCCAGGTCGGCCAGGATTTCACGGAGCTCAAGAACAAAGTCGAGGCGAAGAAGCGGCAGGAGCATTGATTGGCCTCAAGAGAACCCAAAGACCGACGGAAGGGTTTTCGCGCAGAGGACCGACTCGTAAGCGCGTGGCCTGCAGCGGTAGCCGTCGGACCTGCCGTCGGCGGTAAGTTTCTCTCCGTAGCCGCGCTCGTAAGAGCGTGGCCTCGGAGGTAGCCGTCGGACCTGCGGTCGGCAATAGATTTCTCTCCGTAGCCGCGCTCGTAAGCGCGTGGCCTCGGGAGGTAGCCGTCGGACCTGCGGTCGGCAGTAGATTTCTCTCCGTAGCCACGCTCGTAAGCGCGTGGCCTCGGGAGGTAGCCGTCGGACTCCGGGCGACGGGTTCAGGCCGTGTTCGTAACTTGGCCGCGGTGTCGCCTCACCGCGCGGAGTACGCGGGCGGCCAAGTACGGTCACTCTGGGCTTAGACGGCTGTGCGGTCCTAATTGCTCTCCGCGACCGCCAGCTTGCTCGGGTCGGCCTCGAGCGGACGACCGAAGGCGCAGAAGCGTCCGCGATGGTGGACCAGGCCCATCCAGGTCGTGTAGCCGCCGCACGGTTGCGAGGGCCGGAAGACGTAGACATCGGGACCGCCGTTGGGCCGGTTATGCTCGCCGCCGCGGCTGCCCTGCGATCCGGCCATGAGCCACTGTCCCTTGGCGTTGGTGCCGAGGTAGACCATGACGTGGGTGATCGGAGGTTGACGCTCGGGGCGATAGGTGTTTTCCCAGAAAAGGAGGTCGCCCGGCTTGAGGTTGCGGCGCAGGAAGTTCGTGTCCACAAAGCCGTAGTCGTCGAGTGGCACGTCCCAGGCCTTGCCCTGCAGGTGGAGGTAGTAGTATTGGTCCGATGCGGTGCGCGGCAACTCGATTCCCGCCGTGACTTTATAGAGGTAGCGGGAGGTGTTCGAGCAATCCATCGTCCAGGCGCGGGATTCGCCCGGCGGCCGCCAGTCGTCATCGTACTCGATGCCTTTGTCGCCAAGTGCACGGGCCTGTTGCAGGAAGCGGCTGCCCCAATCGTTGGCGGACGCGGCGCTCGGGGCGCCGAAGCCCGGCATTTGGCTCCATGTTCGCGAGGGCGAGCGAGAGGATGGTGGATTCAACGTGAGCGGCAAAGCGTGGACGACTTCGGAGTTCGCGCCGGGCGGGTAGGCAGGCGTCGCTTTGGCTAATTTCGCGCTTGAACCGGCCGGGTGGACCGCGGTGTCGGCAACGGCGGGAACCGGCGCCGTGGATATGACCGCGACGGGCGGCTCGGCGGCCATCTCGGAGGGAGAGACCAGCTTGGCGATGGGGGCGGGTTTCTCGGTCGAGTCCGGCGTCGTGGCATCGGGATCGTCGTCGGGCGTCGGCAGCGGAACGGGGCACGAGGCGAAAGTCGAGGCCGGCACATCGAAGTCCTGCACGGGCTGCGCGACCAAATAGGTGCGGTGGGCGAGTGCGGCGGCGGAGGTCCGGGCCGCGATGGGCGCGGGCACCAGCAGGACTTGTCCCGGGGTGACCTTGCTCACGGCCAGGTCGTTGAGGGTCCGCAATTTTTTGCGCGTGGTGTTGAACCTTTGGGCGATGCTGGTCAGCGAATCACCCGCCACTACCGTGTAGGTCAAGGTGCGCTTCGGTAACGCCGTCGTTGGCGCCGAGCTGCCGATGGCGGTTGAGCCGGCCGTCGGATTCGCCGGGCGCGCAACCTCGGACTGCCCCCAGGATTGAAGCGGGCAGGCCGCGATGAGCGAAAGGACAATGGCGCTGAGAATCGGCGGGGATGATTTCCGATTGGTCATGGGGATGTCCAGGTGCTTCTTAACTCAAAGGCGCGCGCTGATTAGGGGTTGGAGACTTGCTGGCGGAAATCATTTGGTCGTGGACGCCGCATCGGGCTTGGCCGGGGGAATTTGCAGGACCTTCCCCGGGCGCAGCTTCCGAAACTCGGATTTGGGAATTTTGTTGAGCTTGGCCAACGCGCGGATGCTGGTGTCGAATTTGTGGGCGATGGAATCGAGAGTGTCGCCGGCCACCATCGTGTAGGTCGTGGGGCGCTCTTCGGGTGTTGCCGCCGGGGTGGTCGTGTCGGAGGGAGCCGGTGCGGTCGGCGGGGGCATCGGCGTCGCGGGAGGGGTCGGCGCGGCGTTGGAGGAAGCATCCGCCGCGGGCGTCATTTGCGCCGGTGCGGGCAAGGCGAAAGTGACGGTGAGCGCGAGGGCAAGTGAACCAACAGAAATGGACCGGAAAGTCATAACGGGTAGGATATTGGATTTTTTACGCTTTTAAAGTAAAAACTTTCTTCGATTCGACCTAAGAAAATGAACCGTAGCTTGCGAATTGGCGTGCGGGACGTCAAGCCCGGTCCTCTCGCTTTTTGTCCGGCCGGCCCGCTTTGAGTTCGTCGGGTCGGGTAGCCCGGACAAGGTGCTGTCCAGGTGGCGGGGCGAAGTGGAGCCACCAGATGCAGCCGACTCATCGACGCGGCCGCAAGCGGAAATCCTGGGCGGCTGCTGGTGCCTCGACCGAAGTTTCGGTCTCAGCATTCCGGCAACAAGTTGTCGGAGCCGTCCTCTGTTCAGGACGAGATTATTCAAAATGCGCTACCCAATGTCTTCCTCATTCCTGCGAAAGGGCATCGGCCGACCGAACGCCATCGCGCGCGCATCGCCACAAAAAATCGGCGCGCGCTTTGATGAGGCGCAAATTTTGTCCGATCACTTTCCGTTGGCCTCCCGGCAAAACACCGGTACGATTATGGCATGAAGCGACTCGCCGGTTTGGAAACCGAGTATGGTTGCATGGCGCCCGAATCCTTCGGGCTTCCCGCCGTCCCCACGCGGGTGCGCGACTACATCTTCAAGAAGAAAAAGCTCGGGCTGATCGATTTGCACGATCGCGATTACGACGAGCCGGCGGGCAACGGCGGCTTTCTTTTCAACGGCGGCCGGCTCTATCTCGACATGGGCCACGTCGAATATTGCACGCCGGAATGTCTCTCGCTGGCCGACGTGGTGGCCTATGACCAGGTCGGCGAAGTGCTGCTGCAGCAGGCGCTCCAGGAGTTGCATCTCTTGCCGGACGTTTCCTTCATCAAAAACAACATCGACCACTACACCAGCGCGACGTTCGGCTGCCACGAGAATTACCTGC
>Ga0116229_10007678_pt1 | contig 16977 bp, 12 predicted proteins | sample S1TSphgellanicum_3_FD_87313 | JGI IMG/M metagenome (GOLD analysis project Ga0116229, IMG submission 87313) | Host-associated microbial communities from peat moss isolated from Minnesota, USA - S1T2_Fc - Sphagnum magellanicum MG | ecosystem: Host-associated > Plants > Peat moss > Unclassified...
GCGCGGTTGCTGCCCATGAGCCTGGCGTAGTCCGGCGGTTCCGCAATGATGTGCTGCCGGTCGGCGGCGAGGGCGGCGGCCACGTCGCGCAAACTGGTGCCGGCGCGGGCGGAAAACACCAATTCGCGCGGGGCGTGCAGCGTCACGCCGGTGTAGCCATCCATGCGCACGGTTTGCGCCGCCTGAACCGGGCGCAGCATCTGGTCGAGCGTGCCGGCGCCGCGTATGGCGAGCGGGGTGCGGTCACGATGGGCCGCGCCGATGAGGGCGGCGAGCTCCGCCTCGCCGGCGGGCGCGACCATGCTCACCTGGCGGTCAGCACGGGGCCGGTTGCAGCGGAAAGACCTTCGACGGGTTGAGCAGCCAGCCGGGGTCGAACGCGCTCTTGATGCGCCGTTGCTGGTCCAGATCGACCGCGGAGAATTGCACGCCCATCAGGTCGCGCTTTTCGATGCCGACGCCGTGTTCGCCGGTGAGGCAGCCGCCCATTTCGACGCAGAGTTTCAGGATGTCGGCGCCGAGCAGCTCGGCGCGGGCGAATTGCGCGGCGTCATTGGCGTCGAACATGATGAGCGGATGCAGGTTGCCGTCGCCGGCGTGGAAGATGTTGCACACGCCGAGGCCGGCATCGTTGGCCATCGCGCCGATGCGGGCGAGGGTTTCCGGCAGCCTGCTGGTGGGGATGGTGCCGTCCATGCAGAAATAATCGGGGCTGATGCGGCCGATCGCGCCGAACGCACCTTTGCGGCCCTTCCAGATGGCGGCACTTTCCTCGTCGGACGCCGCCACGCGCAGGCTGGTGGCGCCGAATTCGCGGCAGATGGACGCGAGTTTGCCCAGCAGTTCGTCCTGTTCGGCGACGCAACCTTCCACCTCGATGATGAGCATGGCCTCGGCATCGAGCGGGTAGTGGGCGTTGGCGAATGCCTCGCAGGCGTGAATGGCGGGCCGGTCCATGAATTCGAGCGCGACCGGAATGATGCCGGAGCCGATAATGGCGGCGACGCAGGCGCCGGCGACTTCATTGGCGTTAAAGCCGGCCAGCATGGCCCTGGCGCCTTCGGCCGCGCGCAGGATCCGCACCGTCACTTCGGTCACCACCGCCAGCATGCCCTCGCTGCCGGTGAGCAGGCCGAGCCAGTCGTATCCGGCGGCGTCGAGGTGGGCGCCGCCGATGTCGAGGATGTCGCCCTCGATGGTGACCACGCGCAGGCCGAGCAGGTTGTTGGCGGTGACGCCGTATTTCAGGCAGTGCGCGCCGCCGGAATTCATGTTGACGTTGCCGCCGATCATGCAGGCGAGCTGGCTGGAGGGGTCAGGGGCGTAGAAAAAGCCGCGATCCGCGACCGCGCCGGTGATGGCGAGGTTGGTGACGCCGGCCTGCACGACGGCGCAGCGGTCGGCGAAGTCGATGTCGAGGATGCGGTTCATACGCGCGAGACCGATGACCACGCTATCGGCGAGTGGCAGGGCGCCGCCGGAGAGCGAGGTGCCGGCGCCGCGGGGCACCACGCGCACCCCGTTGGCATGGCAGAAGCGCAGGATTTCGGCGACGTGTTCGGTGGTGTCCGGCAGGACGACGGCGAGCGGGGGCTGGCGGTAGATGGCCAGCCCGTCGGTTTCGTAGGGTTTGAGGCGCAAAGGCTCGGCAATGACGGCCTCGCCGGGCACCAGGCGGCGCAGGCCGGCGACGATCGTGTCGCGGCGCTCGAGGACGTCCTGTTTAGGCGGAGGTTGCGCTATCATCAGGCGAACCTAGCCCAAAGCAGCGAAAAGGCCAGGGGAGATGCCCGCCGGGGCAGTGCTATGCCTATCTGGACTATCCCTGTCTGGGCTATCCCTGTCTGGCCTTCATACGGGGGTTCTTCTTGTTGATGACGTAGACCCGCCCACGCCGCCGCACGACGCGGCAATTCTTGTCGCGGACTTTCGCCGCGCGCAGGCTGTTACGGATCTTCATGACACGACCTTGATAGAGGCGGGATTGGAGGGCGGGCGGATAGCCCCCTGCATGCCCCTCTGTCAAGCAGGCCGGGTCTGTCAAGCCGCGCGCACGGCGTGCCAGCGCACCAGCCTGAAGCCAAACCGCCGCATCAGGCGAATCCGCAGCAACCAGAGCTCGGCCTCGTTGACGAAAGCCGCGGCGACAGCGGTGTCGGGCTTGGGGCCGTGCGCCATGCCTTTCACGGCGGCGCGCCAGCCCGCGAGGGTCGCGGAGACGTGGCGGTCGGACAAATCCTCCACCACGCGGACGTCGAAATGCAGGCGCGCCAGGGCGGCGGTAACCTGGTCCAGCCGCGGCAGGTCGGGCGCGCGGTTTTCCAGGCGGCACCAGGCGGCGAATTCGCGATCGTGGCTCGCCGCGGGACTGTCGCCCACCATTTCCGTCACCACGACGTGGCCGTGCGGGCGAAGTGCGGTCGCCATCGCATCCAGCATCGCCTCCATCGAGGCGCCGCGCGAAGCCTCCAGCGCCATGGCATGATGCGCATTGTTGTTGCCGAAGCTTGGGTTGCCGCGGTCCCAGCTTGCCACTTGCATGCGCCGGCCGGCCGGATGCCTGGCGCGCCTTGCCTCGGCAATTTGCGCCATTTCCGCGTCCGCTTCGAAACTCGCCACCCAACTGCCGAACGTGTCTACCACGACTTCGGCCGGGCCACCCATGCCGCCCCCCAGCAGGAGCAGGGACGCATTGCTGTTGAGGCCGAGCGGCTCGGCCAGACGCAGGGTTTCCGGCGCGCCACCGGGGCAGGCAAAGCCTGATCCCCACAGGGCATCGACGGCCGCCGCGCGGACGGGCGGCCATTTCGCCCTGACATGCTCGGTTGGGCGGAGCTGCGGCCGGAACGGCGCCAATCCGGGGACGGCCCTGACGTAATCCTCCAGCGGTTGGTCGCCGACCCTTCGTATCATCTGTCCGGTCTGCATGGTTCACCCGCCTGCCGCGACGTGGAATATGCTGCCGAAAGGTTTCCAGCGGATTTAGATTTGGCAAATCGGGGGGCAGGTTCGCCTTGCGGCTCAGACAGCGCTAAACTTCACAAGCGGCGCAGGCCGCCCGGATGAGGAAGCTCGATTTGCGCGGTGACAATGCAACCTGGACCGGTTTTCTAGTCGTGACATTCGGCGCGGTGGGCCTGGTGGGTGCCGCGGGTATTTACGGCGCCCAGGTGCCCTATGCGCACGCGCTGGTGCGGAACGCCGTGCTGGATCAGGCGCTGGCCGCGGCGGCGGCGCCGGACGCGGCGGCGCGGCTGGAGGCGCTGCGGCCGGCGCTGGATGACAGCGCGGATTATGTCCTGGCCGGACCGGGCGACGTCGCAAGCCGCGTGGCCGCCGAACGCCGGCGCATGTTCGCGGCGTTTGCGCAGGAGGCGCATAATATCAAGGTGCGGATGTTTATTGGGCTGGCGGCTTTTACCGCGGGGGGGGCGGTTTTTGGCGCGATGATCCTTAGTATTGTGGGACGAAACGAAAACCCGGGGAGCAAGGCCTGAAGTAGAAGAATGTTCTTTTCTGAAGAAAACAACTGCTTTCTTAAAGGCGCGCTGCGATGGCGGCGGTCATTTCACGTGTCGTTGCCTCGCCGCCGAGGTCGCGGGTGCGGACCTGGCCGGTGACGACGGCGGCGTGAATGGCGGCGCGCAGTTTATCACCTTGCGGGCGCAGGCCGGCGTGGTCCAGCATCAGGGCGCTGGCCATGAGCAGGGCGACCGGGTTGGCGAGACCCTTGTTGGCGATGTCGGGCGCGGAGCCGTGCACCGCCTCGAAAATCGCCGCGTTGACGCCGATGTTTGCGCCGGGCGCGAGGCCCAGGCCGCCGATCAGTCCGGCAATGAGGTCGGACAGGATATCGCCGAACAGATTCGTGGTGACAATGACATCGAATTGCCACGGGTGGAGCACAAGCTGCATGGCGCATGCGTCGACGATGCGATCGTCCATTGCCACGCGCCCTTCATACTCGTGTGCCATTTCGCGGCCGGCATCGAGAAAAATGCCCGTCAACGCCTTCAGGATATTCGCCTTGTGCACCACCGTCACCTTCTTGCGGCCGTGCGCAACGGCGTATTCGAAGGCGAATCGCAATATCCGCTTGCAGCCCGCCTTGGTATTGAACCCGCCGGAGAACGCGACCGCGCGTGGATCGTTCTCGATCGGGAGGTAATGTTCGAAGGCGGCGTAGAAACCTTCCAGGTTCTCGCGCACCAGCACGAGGTCGATGTCTTCATAACGCTGGCCGGGAATGAGGGTGACCGCGGGGCGCAAATTGGCGTAGAGCTCGAACTGTTTGCGCAGTTCGACATTGACGCTTTTGAAACCACCGCCGACGGGTGTGGTCAGCGGCCCTTTCAGCGCCAGCTTGGTGCGCCGGATGCTGTCGAGCGTCGCGGGTGGCAGCGGGTCGCCGTGGGTGGTGATGGCGGCCATGCCGGCGGGCTGCTCATCCCAATCGAACGGTTCGTCGAGGGCGGTGAAGATGGTCCGCACGCTCTGCATGATTTCCGGCCCGATGCCGTCGCCGGGGATGAGAGTGGCAGGGATTTGAGTCATGGGCCGTTCCGTTACAGCGATTTCTCGGCGGGCTTACAACGCGGGGTGGCGACTGTCATGGCTTTTCAGGGTCCATATTGCCCCGTCTTGCCAAGGGCTTTGTACGTGGATTGGGGTAAGCTCGTCGCTGACCCAAAGGCAGGAAAGTTTCGACCCATAAATGTGGCCGTGACTTCTGACCCGGAGGCGAGCGAATTTGCGATGACATTTATGCGTGCGCTCCAGAAGGCGGGTATCGGTGGCAACCGGATCCCGTTGCCGATTTGCAAGGAGTTGCTCGGATGCGGCGGATTTAGCTCATCGGGCGCCGAGATGCTCGTCATCGACCCGGAGGGCACGCGATTAACTGAGATGCTTTGGCAAAAACACCAGATCGGAGGCAGCTCCGTGTCAGTGGGCCCATCTATGCCGAAGCTGTGGAGGGTTATCCCGAAACACAAGAATTGCCTTGTTATCGGCGAAAGCCACTGGGCACTCTCGCCCGGCAATGGCCAGCCCGGAGAAGGAAGTGATGAGAACAGTGGGGCTGACCCTGCGCCGCACCGATGCTTCATGTTGTCGAGTCAATTATATTATTACAAAAGTTTTTTGGTTCTTTTTTTCAAAAAAGAACGACTTCTTCTTCGCACTTTTTTCCTAAAACGGCTTCAACAACCGATCGATATAATCCAGTTCCTCGCGCCGCCGCTCCCGGTCAGCCCCCCGGCGGCGTAGCTCCTCCTGGATCTCACGGCTACGCAACTGCTCGCGTTCGTCCGGCACGTGCACCGAATTATCGTCGGCCGCCTTGCCCCCGACGCCTTGTTTCAGGGGGCGGCCGAGCGGGTCGTGTTGGCCGTCCGAGTCTTCGCCGCCCAGGCCTTCGTCTTCGCCTTGTTCGCCGGGGTCGCGGGCGCCGGGGATGACGGCCATTTGGGCGTTTTCCTCGCGCTGGCGCTGCATTTGCTGGCCGCCTTTGCGCAGGTCGTCGATCGCGCGCGCTTCGGCGCTGTGGGCGTCGGGTTCCTGGCCCTGGGTGAGCGCGTCGGTGGCGGCTTGCATGTCGCGGGTGGCGTCGTCGAGCGGTTTTGGCACCTGGCCGCCGCCGTCGCGCAGCGCGCCTTTGAGGGCTTCGACGGCCTGGCGCAGGGCGCGCTGGGTGGTGGCATCCTGGCCGCGTGATTCCTCCTGCGCTTCCATCTGGTCGGCGTCGGGCGGTGGCGGCGCCAGAAGGCCTTGGAAGGATTGGAGGAACGGTGAGGGGGCGGGGCGGGGCGCGCGGGCTTCGGCGCGGTCCATCAGGCCGGCTTCGCGCTGCACCATGTCCTGCACGGCGCCGGATTGTTTATGGGCTTCCTTCTGCGCCTTTTCGGCTTCGCGGGCTTCCTGCGGCGACAGGATTTTCGCCTTGCCGAGTTTTTGCAGCATCTCTTCGAGTTGCTGCATGCGCTGTTCGGCGTCCGCGGTGCGGCCTTCGCGGGCGGCTTTCTCCATCGCCTGGATCATGCGGTCGATCGAGGGCGCGGCAAAGTGTTGCGTGGAAGGATCGAATTTCGGCAGCTTGCCGTCGCGCATTGCCTGGCGCGCCATGTCGTTCAGGCGTTGTTGCAGCGCCTGGCGCAGCTTGTCGATTTGTTTCGCCAGGTCACCGGCCGACATTTTGCCCTGGCGGTTTTCCTGCATGGCGCGTTTCAGCGCGTCCATTGCGTCGTCGAGCGCCTGCTGCGACATCTCGGGCAGCGCGCCATCCAGCGCCAGGGCCAGGATCCACATGCGCCGTTGCGCTTCGGAGATGACATCGCCTTGGTTTTTTTCGCGCAGCAGGTCGGCGATGGTGACGGTGTTGAGATACACGCCGGCATGGCCGGCGAAGGCGCCCGGTGTTTGCGAGAGAGAATCGATATCCTCGGCGGCGTCGTCCGGGGTCTCCTCGTGCAGGGCGAGGCGCCGGCGCAGATCGGCGATGGCGCGGGCGAGGAGATTCTTGAACGGGCGCGCGGGCAGGGTGAAGCGGGCCGGGTCGCTCTCGCCGGTCTGGCCGGAGACGTCGCGGGCGGACAGGCGGGCTTCCATCTCCACGCCCGCGTAGGGGTTGGGTGAAAGGTCGGTCAGCAGCGCGCCGTGCGCGTCCTTCGGGGTGCCGGGGAGCGGAATGGGGAGCGTGATGGGCGGCAAATTCGGGTGGCCGGCGGGGCGCAATGTCGCGGTGAGGCTGGCGACGCCCCAGCGTTGGCCGGCCTGCCAGGGGATTTTGGTTTCGAGCGATTTGGCGGCGCGGCCGGGCGGTTGCGGGAAGCGGACGGCTGGCGGGTCGTTGCGGAGCACGTCGAGGTCCCATTGCACCACGGTGCGGAACAGGCGGGAGATTTCGACGGGGCCGCTGCGGCCGAGAATGGCGGTCGCCTGCCAGCTTTCATCGCCGAGCGTATTGAACTTGATGCGGCCGGCGGGACCCGTCAGATGTGGCGAGAAGCGGCCGCCGGTGAGGCTGACATTCAGTTTGGAGCCCGCCGGAATTGTGACGTGGCCGCCCGAAGCGGGCAGGAAAATGGGCGCCAGCCCCGTATAGGCGGGCGGCTCGACCCAGGCTTGCAGCACCGGGGCGACCGCCGCGCCGCCACCGACGCTGGGCAGGAACGCGGCAAGCAAGCGCGTGGGCGCCCTCGGACCCGCGGCAACCACGCCCGCGGCGAGCAGCAGCATCGCCAGCACACGCAGGGCATACGGGTCCTGGCCGGACAGCGACACGAACGGGGCGCTCAGGCGTAACCGCGCAAGGGCGGCGTTGGCGCGGGCGCGATGGATCTCCCACAGAGCCGCTTGTCCAGGGTCGCTCAAAGCGGGCGTGTCGTGCAGCACGGCGAAGGGCCGGTGCGCGTGGCCGCTGTCCCGCTCCAGGCGGCGCTCGGCCTGGCTGGCGTCGGGCTTGCGCGGCACCCCGCGGACGCGCACGGGCAGCAAAATGACCGCTGCGACAGTCGCGGCCAGGAACACGACAGGCCAAAGAACGCCCTCTGGAACAACGCCGAGCAAAGCCAAGCCGGCGGCGGCGGCGAGAATGGCGGCGGCGGGCCATAGGCGGCGGACGGCATATTCGATCCAGAGAACCGCCGTGGCGGCTACACGCCAAATATCCAGGCGGTCCAACAGGACAAAGGCCAAGGGGCTCTGTCCCCTGGATGCGCGACGGCGTGCCGCCGCTGTCACCTGCGCTTCGCGGGGATTACTTACCAACACAGGGGACCAATTCGCGGTGCCACAGGTCTTCCATGCTTTGCCTTGGCCTTATCAAATCAGCAGAGCCGCCATCAACCATCACCTGGGCCGCGGCGGGCCTTGCATTGTAGCTGGAACTCATCACCGCACCGTAGGCACCCACGTCCAATATGGCCACCAAAGAGTCGTCCTCCAACGGCGGCAGCATCCTGTTGCGGGCGAGAAAGTCACTGCTTTCGCACACCGGGCCCGCCATGTCGGCCGCCTCCGGCGCGCCATGCAAGACGATGGGACTCACCGGTACCACCCCGTGCCAGGCGCCGTACATCGCCGGCCGCGCCAGATCGTTCATCGCGGCGTCCACAATGTGCAGCGGCCGCCCCATGCCGTGCCGCCGCGTGCGGATAATGCGTGTGAGCAATAGGCCGGCGGGCGCGGCAATCCAGCGGCCCGGCTCGATCGACAGCCCCAGATCCAACCCAGCGAAGGCGCGGGTGATCGTCGCCGCCCAGGCTTGCGGCAGCGGCGCCGGCTCGTTGCGGTACGGCACCGCGAGACCCCCGCCGCAATCCATCGCATGAACGGCAAGGCCCCGCGCGCGCAGGTCGCCGACCAGCGCGGCCAGTTTGCCGTAAGCCGCGCGATAGGGTGCCAGGTCAAAAATCTGGCTGCCGATATGCACCGCCAGCCCGCGCAAATCGATGCCGGGCAGGCCAGCGGCATGTTCGTAAAGAGAAAAAATGGCGTGCAGGGGAATGCCGAATTTGTCGCCCTTGCGGCCGGTGCTGATCTTGTCGTGCGTGCCGGCATCCACATCGGGGTTGACCCGCAGCGCCACCGGGATGGGCACCCCTTCGGCGTGACCCACCGAAGCGACGAGGCGCAATTCCTCCGCGCTCTCCACGTTGATCTGGCCGAGCCCGCGCGACAACGCGCGCTCGATGTCCCGGTGTGTCTTGCCGACCCCCGAAAACACCGTGCGGGCGGCGGCGAAACCGGCCTTTTCGGCGCGCATCATTTCGCCGAGGCTGACGATGTCGGCGCCTAACCCCTCGCCGCGCAGCACCGCCAGCACGGCGAGATGATCGTTGGCTTTTACCGCGTAATGCACCGACATGCCTGGAAACGCCTGAAGCAGCCGGCGGGCGCGGGCGCGCAGCGTGCCGGCGCCATACACCCAGGTCGGCGTGCCGTAAGTCGCGGCAATGGCGGCAAGCGGCACATCCTCGAACAGCAGGCCGTCGCGCGCGTGCATGCGCAGCGCCGGGCGGGCGGCGATCAGCGCCGCCGCGTCGGGGTCTGCCTCGGATTGCGTCACTTCGTGGGGTAGATTTTGGGGTAGATGATCTGGTCAGGCGGGCCGGGCGGGGAGGGGTCGCCGATCTTGCCGCAGGCGGCCAGGCCAAAGCATAGCAATAGGAATGCGAAACAGCGTTGCAACGGAAACCCCGGCGAAGCAAGGAAGCAGTTCTTTTTTGAAGAAAAGAAACAAGAAACTTTTATCTGTTGGCGCATCGAAGGCATAGCTAGCCAACGAGCAAAAGTTTTTTGGTCCTTCCTTTCAAACAGGAACTGCTGCTTTTCACTCACGCGAGATCCTTCATCCATTGCGCCGCCCGCACCGCGACGTTCGTCGGCGCCGTGCCGCCATAACTGGTGCGGGAGGCGACCGAAGCCGCCACGCTCAGGACATCATACACGTCCGCGGTAATCCCGGAATGTTCAGCCTGCATCACGGCGAGCGGCAGCGAGTCCAACCCCACGCCGTCCGCCTCGGCGCGCGCCACGAGCCGGCCGGTAATGTGGTGCGCGGTGCGGAACGGCAGGTCGAGCACCCGCACCAGCCAGTCTGCGAGGTCGGTCGCGGTGGAAAAACCGGCGCCGGCCGCCGCCGCCATGCGGGCAGTGTCCGGGCGCATGTCGCGCACCATGCCGGCGGTCGCCGCCAGGATGAGGCTGAGCGAGGCGGCCGCATCGAACACCGGTTCCTTATCCTCCTGCATGTCCTTGGCGTAGGCGAGCGGCAGGCCCTTCATCACCGTCAGCAGCGCCACCAGCGCGCCGACGACGCGCCCGGTTTTGCCGCGCGCCAGTTCGGCGGCGTCGGGGTTTTTCTTTTGCGGCATGATGGAGCTGCCGGTGGTGAAGGCGTCGGACAGGCGCACGAAGCCGAACGGCGCGCTGCACCAGATGATGATTTCCTCGGCAAAACGGGACAGATGCATGGCGGCGATGGCGGCGGCCGCGAGGAATTCAACGGCAAAGTCCCGGTCAGAGACCGCATCGAGCGAATTGGCGGCGGGGCGATCGAAACCCAGGGCGCGGGCGGTCATGTCGCGGTCGATCGGGAACGACGTGCCGGCGAGCGCGGCGGCGCCGAGCGGGCAGACGTTGAGGCGGCGCCGTGCGTCGGCCAGGCGGCCGCGGTCGCGGGCGAACATTTCGACGTAGGCCAACAGATGGTGGCCGAAGGTGACCGGCTGGGCGGTTTGCAGGTGGGTAAAGCCGGGCATCGGGTCGGCCGCATGCTCGGCCGCGCGCTGCGCCAGGGCGCGCATCAGGTCGGCAATCTGCGCGTCCAGCCCGTCGATCGCGTCGCGCACCCACAGGCGGAAATCGGTCGCCACCTGGTCGTTGCGGCTGCGCGCGGTGTGCAGGCGGCGGCCGGCGTCGCCGATGCGCGCGGCGAGGCGCGCCTCGATATTCATGTGGATATCTTCGAGCGCCGCGTCGAACGCGAAGCTGCCGGCTTCGATGTCGGCCGCGATGGCGCGCAGGCCGGCGTCGATCTTCCCCTCGTCGGCGCGCGACAGTATGCCAACATGCGCCAGCATGGCGGCATGGGCGCGCGATCCTGCGATGTCCTGCCGCCAGAGGGCGTGGTCGAACCCGATGGAGGCATTGATGCGCTGCATGATCTCCGCCGGCGCCGCGGCGAACCGGCCGCCCCATTGGGCGTTGGGAGCCGCGTCGGGCGTGGTATCGGGCGGGGTGGACGGCATATCGTGCATTTGAACCTGGGCCGGCGGGGCTTGCTGGGCGCGGCGGCGACCCTACTGGTGGGTCGCGCGGCACGCAATTCGGCGTGGGCGGAGGATGTGGCGCTGCATTCGCCCGACACGATTGTGCCGACGAAGCCACCCACGGCGCTGCCGGCGATGAATTTGCGCACGCTGTCGGGCGCCGGCGTGGCGCTAAAATCCTATTTCGGCAAACCGATGGTGCTGAATTTCTGGGCAACGTGGTGCGTGCCCTGCGTCGCCGAGTTGCCGGAGCTCGACCGCCTTGCCGCCACGGCGGACATTACGGTTGTGGCGATTTCCGCCGATCGCGGCGGCGCGACCGCGGTCGCAGCCTTCCTGAAGAAGCATCCTGTGGACCATGCCGTCATGTTGCTCGATCCGACCAGCGACGCGGTTCATGCCGTGCAGGTTTTCGGGTTTCCCACGACGCTTATCATCGACGCGAGCGGGCGCGTGCGGGGACGGATGGAGGGGCCCGTGCAATGGAGCGTCGCGGCTCCGGCGGTGCGGCGGCTGACCGGATGAAGCGCGCTCACGCAAGCAGCTTTGCCGGGAGTGGCATGTTGCCGGCCGAGGTGCGGCGCAGCCTTGCCGAGGCGTTGCTCGGCAGCGGGCAGGTCGAGGCAGCCGGACGCGAACTGAGCGCGTTGCGGGACGCCGGGGGGACAATTTCGCGTCGCGCGCACGCCGCCGCAGTTGAAGCATTTCGGCGCCGAATCGGAGACGATGTCGATAACGGTCCGCCTACGCCCTGGCGATTGCTGGCGCAGGCCGAGATTCTGGCGGAATTGAAGGACCGGGTCGCCGCGCCAAAGTTGCTGGCCGAGCGCCGCGGCGAATGGAACCCGGTGCCGGCGGCATACGATGCGGCCTTGTGCCGACTGTCGCTCCGGTGTGGCGATCCGGAGGCGGCGATTGCGATCCTGACACGCGCCCGCGACGATGCCGCCGGCGCCGTGCCGGACGTTATGCGTCTCAGTTTGGCCAAGGCGCTTTTCAATGCGGGCCAATTGCAGGCTGCGTTGCACGAACTGAGCCTGACATCCGACGGCGGCGCCGCCATCAACCGGCCCGACCTGCGCATTGCCCTGGCGCACTATCGCAATGAACTGGGCAAGGGCGAGCCGGCCGACACGAGTTTTCCCAAGGCGCTGACGCTTGTCGATGCCGAAAAGAAACTGGTTTATCTTGCGGTGCCGAAGAATGCGTGCTCGTTCCTGAAAGCGACGTTCGTCATGAACAGCTCGCATCGGGAGGCCTACCTGGCGGGACGCGGCGGGATCCACCAGTTTTGCAACAAGCTCACCGCCGCGCCGCTTGACCGGGACGCCATCAGGGCCGCGGATTATTTCCGGTTTGTTGTTTTGCGCGAGCCGATGCGTCGCGTTCTCAGTGCCTATCTCGACAAATTCGTGCGCAAGCGGCAGATGAATGGCAGGAGCCTGCGCGTGCAGCAGATGGTTCATACCATACGCGACGCCCAGGCGCTGGCCGGTGTGCCATACGATCTCGAGCGCTCCATCAGCTTCGAGGAGTTCGTTCGCTTTCTGGCGATTGCCGACGACGCGGCGTTCAATGCGCATTGGATGCCGCAATGGCGCAGTGTCGGCACCGATTTGAGCGTTTACAGCCATGTCGGCAAGGTGGAGCGCCTGAAGGAGACGCTCGAATTGCTGGATGCGCGATTTGGCTTCGTTGCGGAGCCCCTGACCAGGCGCCACATGCCGCAGGTGAACCGGCATGACGCCACATTCAGTGAAACATCGGCCTTGAACAATCCGCATTGCGCGTTGCCCGGTGAACTCGATGAATACGAGGACGGGCTACCGATGCCGGACGCGTTCTTTCCGCCGCATGTGCGGCAACTGCTGCAGAAACGTTATGCCGCCGATGTGGCACTTTACGCGAGGGCGTAGTTCTTTTTTGAAAGAAAGAACCAAAAAACGCGTGCTCGTTTCCAGGCGCACTGAATAGATGAAAGTTTTTTGGTGCTTTTTTTCAAAACAGAACTACTTGCTTCTTGCTTTGACTTGTAGCTGCCCCTTCGGGTGAGTGCTACGCCACACGGCGAGCAGCTTTTCGCCGTCCACCGCGGTGTATCGCTGCGTTGTCGAAAGGCTTGCATGGCCGAGAAGGTCCTGGATGGAGCGCAAATCGGCGCCGTCGGCCAGCAGATGCGTCGCGAACGAATGGCGCAGCGCGTGCGGTGTCGCATGCTCCGGCAGGCCGGCCATGCGGCGATAATTGCGCAGCACACGTTGTGCCACGCCGGCGTTGAGGCGATCGCCCCGCATGCCGACAAACAAGGGCGCCGCAGGGTCGGACCGGGTAGGATGCAGTTTCAGCCATGCCGAAATCGCCTGTGCCACGGCCGGTAGCACCGGCACCAGCCGCTCCCTGGCACCCTTGCCGGTCACGCGCAACGGCTGCCCGGCGATCGGCGCATTTGCCACATTCAATGACAATGCCTCGGCAATGCGCAAGCCGCAGCCGTACAGCAACGTGAATAATGCCGTGTCGCGCGCCCGCATCGCCGTGTCGTCCGTCGCCGCCCCAATATCCTCGGCAATCGCCCTTGCTTGCGCCGGCGCCAGCGCTTTTGGCAATGGCGGTGCGATTTTCGGCGTCGCAAGCAGACGCGCCGCGGTCACATCGGTGTCGTGTCGTCTCGCTAAGTAACGGAAAAAGCTGCGCACGGCGGACAGATGCCTGGCGCGTGTTCGGTTGCCACGGCCACACGCGGCTTCCGCGGCAAGCCATGCGCGCATGTCGGTTTCGCGCAACGCCGCGAGATGCGCGGTTGTAGGCTGGGCGCCGAGATGTTCTGTGAGGAACGATACAAAAAAGCGCAGGTCGCGGGCGTAGGCGGCCACCGTGAGCGGCGACGCGCGCCGCTCCTGCGCCAGATAGGCGAGGAATAGCTCGGCGGACTCGCTTGCGGTTGTGGGGGCGCCCATTGGTTTGATAATACCGGCGCGGTGGTCATTTTCCAAGCAGAAGAAAGGAAGGCTTCTCTTTGAAAAGAGAAGCAAAACTTTTGCTACTTGGTGGCGATCTCCCAGCATATCATGTCGCCGTCTTCCGCGTCGGTGCGGGTGCCGGTGCGGGCGAAGCCGTTTCGTTCCAGCACACGCTGCGATGCGATGTTGTGCACGGATGTGTCCGCCTTCACCACCGCCACCCGCGCGTCCGCGCGCGCCCAGGTCAGAATTTCGGCAATCGCCCGCCGCGCCGCGCCGCTTCCCCGGCGCGCCGGCGCGATCCCATACCCGATCTCGATCTCGTCATTCGTCGCCGACACCCGCATGACCGAAACCAGTCCAACGATTTCGCCGGCTTCGACAATAAGCCACGCGGCCGGCGTAAAACGCGTGCGCACGTCAATCGCCAGCCCGTGCAGCGTGCGCAGAATCTCCGGCTTTTCCCAGGTATCGCTACCAAGCCGGAATGGTGACGGCGCCTCGCCGCGGATCAGTTTGACGAACGTAGATTCATCAGCCTCAACGAGCATGGCCGTTTTCGGGAAGCCAAATCATCCGCAGTATGGTCACGAGATTGATCTCTCAACGCACTGTTGCCACACCACAAGGAGGACCGCAAGTGAATTCGCCCCGCTGCGTCCTGGCACCAGGTGCTGCTTGGTTGAGCCCGCCGCCAACACAATGTAGTCTCGCCCGGCAACCGACGGAGAACCACGCGATGCGCCTGCCCCAAACCGCTCTGGCGTGCGCTGCCATGCTTCTCCTCGCGTCCGCCGCCCGGCCGCCCCCGCAGCCGGACCCCGACCAGGCCGGCATCGAGCAGCAATTCGACGCCGCTATTCACCCGGACGATCTGCGCGGCTGGATGAAGACCATGGCGGCCGAGCCCAACCAGGTCGGGTCGCCGCACGATCGCGCCAACGCCGAATATGAACTGAACCTGTTCAGGCAATGGGGCTGGGACGCCCATATCGAGACATTCGAGGTGCTTTACCCGACCCCGATCGCCGAGACGCTGGAACTCACCGCGCCTTCGAAATTCGCAGCCACATTGCAGGAACCACCGGTTGCCGGCGACGCCACCTCCGCACGCACCGCCGGCGCGTTGCCCGCCTACGTTGCCTACCAGGGCGACGGCGACGTCACCGCACCACTCGTGTATGTCAATTACGGCATGCCGGACGATTACAAAACGCTGTACCGGCTCGGTATCGACGTGCGCGGCAAGATCGTCATTGCCCGCTACGGCCAGGGCTGGCGCGGCCTGAAGCCAAAATTGGCGCAGGATCACGGCGCCATCGGCTGTATTATCTATTCCGATCCCGCAAACGATGGCTACGGCGTGGCCAAGCCCTACCCCGAGGGTCCCGGCCGCCCGCCGCGCGGCATTCAACGTGGTTCTGTCGCCGACATGACAATCTATCCCGGCGATCCGCTCACCCCGGGCATCGGCGCCACGCACGATGCCAAGCGCCTCACCCGTGCCGCGGCGACAACGATCCTGAAAATTCCCGTATTGCCGATTTCCTATGCGGACGCACAGCACTTCCTCGCACCCCTCGATGGGCCGGTGGCACCCGAAGACTGGCGCGGCGCGTTGCCGATTACCTATCATATCGGCTCCGGACCGGCCACCGTGCACCTGATGGTGAAATCCGATTGGGGGCTGAAGACAATCTATGATGTTATCGCAACAATCAGCGGTTCCGACTATCCCGACCAGTGGATCGTGCGCGGCAACCATCACGACGGCTGGGTGTTCGGCGCCAGCGATCCGCTGTCCGGCCAGGTCGCCCTGATGGCCGAGGCGCAGGCCATCGGCGGCCTGCTCAAGCAAGGCATCCGTCCGAAACGAACCATCATGTACGCAAGCTGGGATGCCGAGGAGCCGATGCTGGTGGGCTCGACGGAATGGGCCGAGACCCACGCCGACGAATTGAAAAAACATGCTCTGATCTACATCAACTCGGACGAAAACGAACGTGGCACGCTCTCGGTCGGCGGCAGTCCCGATTTCCAGCATCTGGTGGCCGGTGTTGCGGCCGATGTGACGGACCCCGAAACCAACGTGCCGGTCGGCATCCGCGAACGCGCCGCCTTGCGGGTTGCCGCACTCGAGCCGGACGCCTCGCCACGCATTGTCGCAGCCGCTTCCGCCGCGGCGGAACCAGGCCACGACGTGCCCCTCGCACCGCTCGGCTCGGGCTCCGACTTCTCCACCTTTCTGCAACATCTTGGCCTGCCCGCGTTGGACGTGACGTACGAAGGCGAGGGCGAGCTCGGCGGCATATATCATTCTGCCTACGACACGTTCGAGTTCCACAGCCGCTTTGTCGATCCCGGCTTCGTCTACGACGCGCTGCTGGCCAAGACAGTGGGCCGCCTGGTTCTGCGCAGCGCCAACCGTCCGCTGCCGCAACAACGCGCCGCCGATTTCGCCGATGCGGTCGCGACCTATATCGTGGAAATCAAGAAACTCGCCGACACCGAGCGCCGGCAGGCCGACACGCAAGCGGGCCTGCTGCACGATCACGCCTTCACCCTTGCCGCCGATCCCACCAAGCCAAGCCGGCCGCCAAAGCCGCTCGACATGGTTCCCTATTTCGAATTCGCCCCACTCGACAACGCCATCGTGAAACTCAGGCACAGCGCCCACGCCTACGATGCCGCGCTGGCCAGGAATGGCCCATCGCTGCCCCCCGACCGGCTCGCGCGGCTGCAAGCCAAAATGCTCACCATCGACCAGACCTTGGCCCCGGACGTGGGGCTGCCGGGCCGGCCCTGGTACAAGAACCTCGTGTATGCACCTGGCCGCTTCACCGGTTACGGTGCCAAAACGCTCCCCGGCGTGCGGGAGGCGATCGAAGATCGTCGCTGGGCCGATGCGGATCGTTACGCCCACCTGACCGCGGCGGCGCTCAATGCGTATAGCGACCGGCTCGATGAGGCGCGGGCTACGCTGGAGGAGAATTATTAGACAGCGATAAGGCGAAGGCAGGAAAGCAGTTCTTTTTTGAACAAGAGAACCAAAAAACTTTCGATTATGGGGCTGGCCTGGATAAGGTTAAAGTAAAACGGCTTGTCGTTGTTGAGCCGTGTGATATGTGGATAAGTGGCATGGCCCGCCGTTACCACAAACATCCAGCTCGCCGTGCCACTTATCCACATATCACACGGCACCCCAGCAGCAGGCAGTTTATAAGTCAATCCATTTGCGCCGCACA
>Ga0116229_10007679_pt1 | contig 16976 bp, 12 predicted proteins | sample S1TSphgellanicum_3_FD_87313 | JGI IMG/M metagenome (GOLD analysis project Ga0116229, IMG submission 87313) | Host-associated microbial communities from peat moss isolated from Minnesota, USA - S1T2_Fc - Sphagnum magellanicum MG | ecosystem: Host-associated > Plants > Peat moss > Unclassified...
AATTCAGAAAAAACAAAATTCAAATTAATGTAAGTTTTTGGAAGAAAAATGTATTTAATCTTATATGTCATTGAAAATACTTTAAGAATCAACTTTAAATTTTCCATTTGGACAAATATCTAAAATATGAAATATTGAAATTGATGTTTGTGCAATGCTTAAGGTCAAATATGGGGTGAATAAAATGCATTCCACTATATTTTCACATCATGTGGTTTGGTTTGATGCCAAAGGAATTGAAATTTATTTTTGGGTTCTAAGGATCAAACGTCACAAATGACATAATTTTGGTCAACAATTGTGTGTTGACCATATATACCCTACATAATTAGGCAACTTAACTTAAGTACTTACCTAGGCCCGCTTAAGTACCTACAATAGATGGCCTACCTAGCTACCTAAATTAGGTTTTTAGCCTAGCTTAGGTAGTGACACATGTCAACAATTCATAGGTTGAAAATTGATGAAATTAACCTTAATATGAATTATTACATTGCATTATCTATATAAATGTAAATAATGTACTTAATAAATGTGATTTAAAAATATGTTAAATTATTTCAATTTAATTATTTTAAAAATGTTGCCCAATATTTTGCATTGTAATCATATATGTAGTTGCATAGTCCAACGACTAGTCAATAGATGAAAAATCGTAGTCGCATTTGTCCATTATGACTAAAATTTTGTCTTTTGCAACTAAAATTATAGTCATTTATTTCTGAATTTTCTTCTATTGAAAATAATAATTTATGGTTGTGAAAACATTCAAAGGAAAAGGCCTTAGGAAAATGATTTGGGTACTTTTGGTTCCTTAACTATTCCTTGAGGTGATTCTTATTGGTACCACCTAAAGATGGGTTTGCCCCTAACTAATATCATGAAGAAAAGGCCACTAAGAAAAAATTGAATAAACATGAGGAAAACCAAAATAAACATGAAAAGGTTAAAAGGTAATTACCCAGTCCCTAGATAATACCTTAGTGATATAAAACTTCATCATGGACTTGTTTTCATGTTTGTAGTTGTTGCTATCATATTTGTAACAATTGCCTTCCATTACCTACTTTCATACAACAAGTATCGTCCTACTATAGCTACTTTCCTTCTACAACTATTTTCATGCTACAACATCTACCTTCTTGTTGTAGTTATTTTCATATTACAGTTATCTTCCTACTGTAGTTATCATCCTACTATAACTATTGTTCAATGATTGATTTCCACCAAATATATTCTAAAAAGTGATATGAATAAAAATTTAACTAAAGTGAAATCTATTGCCTTCAAGTTGGACTACCTCATTTTCATCAAATTAATACTAAATATTTTCTTTTACATCCAAGAAATCAAGGCAAAACAAATATATATATATATATATATATATGGTCTGCAACCTTTAATCAAAATCCATTGTATTTCTCCTTGACACAAATATCAAAAAGTGTATGGATTTTTCCCCACTTCACATACTCCAATCTTCTTAGAATCACATACATAAAATGATAGAATGGAAAACAATGATAATGATAATGAAAGAATGAGGGAATGAACCCAATATAATAAAAAACCAAAAGCAATTCCCCACCACACATGGTTTCCCTTATACTTTTGAATTTCCTCATTATCCTAGTTTCCTTCACATCTCCTAATTAGTGGTATAGGTCTTAACAGAATTGTCGTGTAGCATGATGCGAGGTTGACCTGCATTATTTGTGCTCTGTGCTTTATTATTTAGGAAATAAAAACCTGACAAACATACTATTTGTTTAATGTAAAAAAAAAACTCACTCCACCTGAGGATTACGGTCCCAAGTCTGAAACTCAAAGGAATTGATGAGGGCCTACACAAGCGGTGGAGCGTGTGGTTTAATTCAATATAACACGTAAAACCTTACTAGCCTTTGACATATAAATAAGTTTGCTTGTCTTTAATAGGATGGTACAAAAATTTATACAAGTGCTACATGGCTGTCGTCAGTTCGTGTCGTGAAATGTTAGGTTAAGTCCTATAACGAGCGCAACCCTCATTTTGTGTTGCTAAGACATGTGCTTTGGATTAAAAGGTCAATAATTAACTATTTAAGATTGATGAAGACCATGCCACATTACCTTATCTTTTAAAAACTAACTATTTTAATATCTTCATCCCATAATAAATAAAGGATGATAAGGATGAACCTACCACTAATAACTAAATAATTATTAAAAAGCTTTTTAAATTAACTAAACTAGGATATTTACCCACTAATAAATATTTTTATTTGAATTATATTCCAGAATTAACTTTTGATTATTCTACCCTGAAGGTTCATTGACAATCCTACCATCAAGTAACATTTCCATTCCAAAGTTAAAACTATGAATATTTTGCCCTATGATGGTAATTACTACCAATTAACAAATCTTCTTGAGGATCCTATTATTCTTGAAAGGTATCTATAAAATTTGATGAAGCAAGGTAGTGCATGGAAGCTTCACCGCTAAAATTCACCTACATGGGTGTCTTATATGGTGAACAAAACCAACTTGTCAATCTTGCTAAAAATTAAATAATGAAATGCATTATTTGAGATAATGAAATAATAGGTTCAAAAATTTTGTCCTTCTGTACAAGGTAGTGAAAAGGTTTGATTGTTTATCACAAATCAAATGGCATAATGGCCATGAAGAAACACATAGAAGTGGAACATAAGACCTTACTTAAGAAACATTTGGAAGATGGAACCGTCCATCTTCATAGAGGTCTACTTGATTGTGAATTAGTTAATAAATGGCCACATGTTTTACCAAGTGCAATCTTTGGATTGTTTTAATTTTACAAATCAATTCAAGAAAAATAATGACACAAATTGGGTTTTAGGAAAATCTAATGTTGTACATTGTGATAAAAAACTTTTAGCAAATGAAGATTGTGGAGTTTATTTGGTTGTATAGAATGGTGTATAGGTTGTGTGCAAAGGTGGTGTTCCCATTGAAGAAATTGTTTGTGGAGGAGGTTTTGCATTGGTAGAAAAGACTTTGAACTCATACATATATGTAGCTTGCATTAGTTATGCACATGCCTACCACATGCACTTTTGAACTTTAAATATTTACAAGAATGCATGACATGTTTGTTATTATTGTGATCTTTTTGTCAAGCAATTTATAAGAATCAAAAGGGTGAAAATATGGTCAAAGGAGCTAAGGGCGCCAAGGTAAAGGTCCTTTTTCCAAAGATTACACATGACGTGTCATTTCAGCATTGGTTTATAACCTAAAATTTTGTATTTTGGATACCTAATTGAACAATGCATGTTAGATATAAAGATGTTTTGACTACAAATTGATTTTATATCATATATATTATGCATTCATGCCCTCTATCACATAAATATGAACAACTTTTGTTAAGGCCACATTTTTATTTCCATAATTTTTAGGGTCAAAAACACATTTGAACCAAATGTTTTCAAATCGGTTATAAAAAATAAAATTGATTCAAGTCCTTTTGCCCTTCTAATCATCAATGTTAAAATCCTTTTCAATTTTCTAAAGGAATCATGGTGCACCTTTGCTATAAAAAAAGATGTTTGTAAAAAATAAGAATTGTCCACTCTTGAGGTTTAAGTGCTTTGAACATGTAAAAACATTTTTAATTTGTGTTAATTTTTGAGCATATAAAATTTTCAATTAATGGAAAATATTCCCAAAAAAATTATGACAATCCAAACTATTGTGTTTCCATCATGATTTTTCCAACATAAAAAAATGTAGTTTTAACAAGTGTGCACTCACTTGGGTGGCTCCTTTGATTGTGTTTTTACCCAAAATGCATGACTATTGGCTTGTTTGAAGCCACTAATACTTGTGGTGCAACTATGGTTCTGAAATTGCAATAGCTAAACTTGAAAGATATGACTTAATTCATAAAATTATTTCTTATGTGAAGGATTAAACATCCAATTTGCAAACATGTGCAGGTGTTTTGGACTCAATGTTTTTGTGTAAAAGTTTAACCACGTTGGAACCATTTCATGGATTCCACTTTGGGCATGCATTATCCAAGGTTTGTCAATATGTTATTACAAATGACAAAATGGTTCATGGATTGAGTTACACATCTATAATAGCAATGCAAATTAACACCCAACAATGTATTATTTGGTTAAAAATATTAGGCAAAGTAAAATAGAGATTGAACAAAACATGCATAGATTTTAAATTGAAATCCAAAAACTTTGACATGCCAATGGGAACCAAGTATGTCCTTGACTTTGACCTTTTAAAGTTAATGCAGTCAAAATGAGATAGTGGCCCTATTATACCAATGTATACTACAAATATACCCATGGATCCTTTAATATAGATAATGAAATTTATTATTATTATTATTACAATAATATCACATAGCATTAGTTGTGTAAAAATAATAATTATAAGGCCCAAAAACCAAAATTGATACCCAAAATTAAATGTACCATATTTTTGGAACAATTATACTATATGTACTATAATATTAAACCCAAAAGTGTCCCAAAGGGGCTCATTGTAATGTGCTTTCACCCTTTTGGTGAAGTTGTTCTTGACAATTTGGCAAATCTAAAAGTTAATGTGTTTGATTATAAGTTGGAAAAACTTATGGTTTTCCTAAAACATCAAGTTCTAGATGTCTTTCACCCCTTTTTTAAAAAATGCATTTGAAAAAAAAGGTCATAATATTTTGCCTTTGATATTGGATCTAAGGTACAAAAACATGTGCTTAGTCATTAACTACATGGGTTGAAAAATTGCAATGGTTTTAATATTAGATATGATAACCAATTGTTGATTGAGACCTATAAGCTATTGATGCCCAATAAGGTTGAAAAGCCTATAAAATTTGCCCTTGATTCAAACAATCATGATTTGTTTCACATCACATACAATAAGTACTATAGGTCCACATTGAGAGACTTTGTAGTAAAGAAACACATATAAATTCGACCATTATCCAATTGATGCAAATAGTTATGTACAAATGTACAAATGTGCTTTAATTTAGTGGCATAAAAAAAGAGAACAAGTTTTCCACAAGTGTTATGTAAGAGAAAAAATTCTAGGTATTTCAACTAACCAAATTGAAATTAAAATGATATCTTCCATTGTCGAAATCCTCATTTCCTTTTGCAAATGTCACCTTCAACTTGACAACCTTGACAAATTGATATTTGTGAACAAGAATTGATCTATTGATCCGCATGTTGGGTGCAACAATTATAATTTTGATTCTACATTTGCATGTGAGGTATAATCAAATATAGGAACTCTTCACATTCCACTCTATTTTCAAATACAATGTTTTTGATACACTTCATTTAAGAATTTGAAATTGACCCATGTATTTTCTTTGGACGTGTAGGTGTTTGAAGTCTACAATTTATGGTGATATATAATTGAAGAACATGCCATTGGTTTAGTGTTTCTATTGATGAGTATTTTAAATAGACAGTGTGAAACATGCACAATGATAAAGGCTTTTCTAGTTTCGTATGGATGTGTTACATATGGAAAAGATGTTATTCTTGATAAAAACAATGAGCCCAATGTCTTTCTATGTTAGTTAAGACAATATGGACATTGCATAGTGGCCCAATTGAAAATGATGAAATAATTTCCTATCAAGGTTTTTGGGTTCAAAATTTTCTTGTCTTCAATTTCCCATGTTTCTAATTCCTTATGTTTAATTAAATTTTCTAAATTGGTTGACCCAAGAACTTTTTGTGAGAAATTTTGGAATGAAGAATAGGTCTAATTTTTTTGCATGAATTTTGTGTGACCTTTGTCATATGTGTTTTCTATGTGTTGTGTGTGTTTATTATATGTATGTTCTTTATGTCCCCTATGTGTTGTACTATTTGTTGAATCTATGTTTTTTGCGAAGCCTTTGTAAGGTTCAATGAGATGGGTTTTGGTGGTCTCTTTTGTTGTTGCTGCTCTATGGTAAGACCTATTTTCATTTTGTATATGGTTTTTGTGTCATATGTGTTTCAATTGCATCTTTTGTCTAGTTTCTTTTGCCTTTGTTATGTTTTAAACTTTTGTTTTATTTAGCTTTTCCTGTCTTTTTAATTCTATGTGTCTTGTGTCTTTTTTATTTTGGGTAGGTTGGGTCCTTTTTTTATTGTGTGTGTCTTGTGGGTCTTTTGTCTTTTGTCTAGAATTTATTTTTGCTAGACATTTGTTCAAGGCATGTTTCTTGGATGTGGATTTGATGTTAGTGTTTGTAGTTTAAGGCTTGAGAGATGTAACATTTGACTCATGGGGGATGGAACATGGGAAAAAAGAAAATTTTGAACTTGCCTTTAACCAAATATTTGACAAAATGTCATTTTTTTATTCAAAAACAAATCTTACACATTCCTTTGGGTTAAATAACATGTAAAGGAAAATAGTAGACTATTTCTTCTATGATTGTAATTTTAAAAATAAATCATGTATTTAGTTGATTTTGAGCTTTTGAAAAGTCTAAAAGTAACAAATGACCATTTGAAAATTGGAAGTTTAAAAAGAATCTTTGAATTGGGGGTCACCATGTGATATAACAATAGATATCAACAATGTTTTGTCTCACTAGATGATTCAAAAAATAGATGACATTCCAATGTTTTGCTTCAAATTCAATAGAAAACTTAATTTGAACCACCAAATTAGAAAAGTCCAAAATTAACAATTTAGTCTAATATAATTAACGAAATACATGTTATAACCTTGATCTCTTTAATTTAAAATTTTTCATAGTTTGAATAGGTTGTAGTGTTAATTTAATAAAAAAAATTTGAGTTGTGCGTTCTATTTTGGGAACAAAGTGTTTCAATTACCCAAGTTTTGAATTTGCTAAGATATATGCCAAAAGAACTTATAGATATGCCAAGTATACCCCTTAAGGTAATTGTTAAAGAATCTCGTAATATACTCAATTTCAACAAAAACAAAACCCACACCCTTGCTACAATTTGCCCAACCCATAAATCAAAAACCCAAACCCAACCAATTCTTTAATTTTTTTTAAAACAATAAATATGGACTTGGGCAGTTCTATAAATAAAAAATTCCATAAATCCAAATCCAATTATTATTTTTTAAAATCAAGTACTCACCCCACAATAAATTGCACTACAATGCAAAAAATGATGCACCTTAACTTGCTTCCACTCAACAACACAAACCTTTGCACTATTATGGAGAAAGTTGAATGTCATATATACCATGATATCTACAAGAAAGTAAAAAAATTTCCTAATTATTAATTGTATTCATCCACTATGGACATGTGGTGCACATCATAAAGTTAAGCCTATTTAAAGAATAAAAATTCCAAAAGTGAAGTGAGGTTAAGTTGCCTTAAAAAAAAATTAATTTTTTTTGCAAACTTTATCTTCAATGTTCTATTTCAGGCAAGTTGGGCTATAGATTGCAATTATACCCCTTTTAGATGAATTGGGATAATGTGTAGGGTAACTCTTTCAAACTAGGAGTTCCCAAAATAACTACCTTGGAGGCTAAATAGGGCATGGTTATTTTGGGAACTCCCTACTTCGAAAGAGTTACTTGACAGAATGCTGAAATATTTTGTAAAATGATGGACCAAATCACTAGAAAAAAAATTTATCATTTATAATTAATTTTTGTAACTAAAAAATGTCATTTACAAATGAGAAATGTTGTTTGTAATTATTTTTCAATTGCAAATGACATTTTTTAGTTGCAAACGATAATTATTTTTTATAATAAGGTGGAGATGCTCAATCGCATGAAGTCTATGGAATAAGGTATGGTGTGGGTAAGTATTGAGCAGAAAGTAAGGTCCAATTGCATTCATTCTGACACCAAGAGTGATGATCTTTGCAACCCAATGGGTACTTGGTTGATCGCTAGTGCATTGCAACTAGATTACGAATGAGGCATTGCAACTAGATTACGAATAAGTGACCACTTTCTGAAAACCTTGATGAACTATTGAATTCCACAACGAAGTTCCGAAATTCCCCACTGTTCTCTAGAGGGAAATTAAAAATTAAAAATTATGTTAAATTAAAATTTTATCTAAATTTTTTTTATTTAATTAAGATATAAAAAGTAAATAATTTTACACCTCCTTCTATAGCTTTTGGCTACATAGAAATCTAGTGGGTCTTACTTTTTTTTTAAAAAAAATCTTGTGATTGAAAATCTCAAAAATCAATTCATTTTCACACTTTTTAATTTTTAATTTTGGCTAAATTTTGCCAACAAAAAAAAAGGGCTGGAATTTGACTAGGGCGCTTTTTGTTCAACTTTGTGATGTAACTAACCACACTGATAATCATCCATAAGGGAAATTAGCCAAATTTGGCTACAAGGCAAAGAGGGAAAGTAGAAAAATTTAAGAATCCTACTATATTTTGGCAACCCACTTGCTGTCAGAATCTATTGTCTAAGTAGGGTAATTTGAGAAAAATAAAAATTCCTCAAATTCTGGCCACTTTTGTGCAATTTTTCTACATAAATCCTTCACATTGTTCACACACTCAAAAAAATTTCTGGTTACCAAGGCGGTGAAAATTCACCCCAAAAAAAATATGGCTTGAGAACGAGAGCTTGATAGGGCTTTTTATGAAGCTCATCGGAGGACCATTTTGAAGGTGTTTGGTATTCTTGCAACATTTTTGTTACTAGTAAGTAGGCCTCAGTATTTTTTGGGGAGCGAAATTTGACCAAAATGTGGAAAATTAAAAATTAAAAGGGAATATTCTGTTGATAATGATATTCTCTCTTTCTATATTATTTACAAAATTTCAGGGAAGAAAAATTGAAAAAAAAAAAAATTCATCACATGTGCATTATGGACACTCTGATCTTAATTTGGTAGAATTTTTTTTTTAAAATTAATTTTGTTTACTATTTACACAGGTGCTAAAAACCTGTAGCCATTATTATTATTCAGTGCTAAATAACTCTTGGGAAAATTGAAAAAACAAATCACTACTAGGCTAGGCTAGGCTAGGCTAGTAGGCTTAGGGCTTAAAAGAAAGAAATGAAGGGTAGAAAGAGGACAGTGGTGATGATGATTAAAAGGTACGTACGTATGTACGTAGGTACGGTGCCGGAGGGGGTGTTGCCCAACTGATTTGCCAGGCAGCCGTATGGGCCGCACGCCGCGGCCTTTCTGTTGGCCCTTATTTCCCCCCTAGGCCAGTACAACCCTATGCACTAGGGTTTGTTACAGCCCCCTCCTTCCCGCCCGCCCGCGCGCCCGCCCTCCTCCGTGCACCAACAACAGCTACCAACCTACCTACCTACCTACCTACCTCACTCCTGCTGACTAACCAACGAACGTTCCCGCGTCCGGGAGCCTCTTGTTGTTTTTAACCCTAGGTTAATTTTTCTTCTCCTCTTGATTTATTTATGCCAGCTAAGTTACATGCCCCTAAGTTACTTTTTTACTCGCCCTTAAGTAAAAACCCAATGGCCATCATTTCAGTGTCTAGTTGGAGGCCTCCTTCCATGAAAGATTTTTTTTCCTATGCCATTTAATTGGTAAAAAATTAAGCACTATGGTAAAGATTGCAAAGAATTTTTTTTAGTATTAATGGAGGCTATGTTTTATACAACATAATTTTTTCCTCCACAAGAGGAGGCCATTGTTTTCCTTGGGAGTGGGTTCTTGGCTTGGTAAACAATTGATTAAAAAATTTAAACTTTTTGTGATGTTTGTTCTCTTCTACCATCTTTTTTAATTTGAGATTTTCTTCACAATCTTTACATCAAGAAACAAATGAAACTCGTATAATGTTGTTGTAATATTCCTTGTAATATCCCTATTACCCCATATGGCGGTCCAATGATACCTTTGTTGGCCTTGCCTACCAAGGCAAAGGATATTATTGTGTTTGGATTCATTATAGAGTATTATTGTTGCTTAAGGGATTTTGGTCCCTTGGTAATAGGTCTATATTTATATGAGGATTTTTGAAAGATAACATTTTGGCTTGTGTTGAAACTTGAGATTAGTTAGAGAGTTATATAATATTTTGAAGGATTTTGGTTTCTTTTAGAGGATTTTTTGAAGATTATATTTTTGTGTGGTGAAATATTTGAGTTTCCATAATTTTTCTTTTGCCTTAAGATACTTCTTAATGTAAATGGCAAGGCCACAATGTGACACATCCCTTGTTGATACATGTCATTCTTCATACATATACATAGAGTGCACAAGTTTGAATTTTTTTTTTCTTTCATATTCCTTTGACCAATAATGTCTATTTCTCATCACAACAAGATGCAAAAAATCAATAGAGAACTTAGGGATTCAAAATCTCATGTTCCATATTCCTTTTGGCTATATTCAAAATCCAAGTGGATAGGAAGTTGGAGAGCTAATTTTGCTTCATAGTTGAAAAGCTTGTGAAGGATGGCTGATGTTTGTGTTGATGATGATCTTGAAGGAGAACCTTCCATCTTATTGTGTTAGCCTAAATCCATTTTGAAAATTGTGATTGAAACTTAACAAGTCCATTACTTTTTCCTTAACTTCTATGTGTTCATTTTATTTTTTTTAAAAAAATTTCTGAGAAGTACAAAAAAATATTCAAATACAACTTGCCATTCCAATGAAGGTCAAATGTTCAAGTCATGAAATATTGTTAATGTTACAAACTTCAAAAATCATAACTTTTGTTATTAACAAGTGTTATACCAAGTTATTTATACCAACCTAGTATATAATTTGAATTTTCTTACTAGCAAGACTAGGATGATATTTTTTCACAATTTTAGGTATATATGAACTGAATTAAACATTGTAGAATATGATTCCCACTTGTAACTAATTCTAACAAAGGTGGTGTCACACCAAAATTAATTATTGAAGTTTGAACTTATAAATAATATCAATTTTGGTCTAAGATTAAATAGGTTGAAAATGATGAATAAAAATTGACCTTATGGCAGGCCTCATAGTCTATGGCAAATGCCAACTTTGCCAAAATTAATTTAATTTTGGCAACTTTCTTTGGGTAATTTTGGCAAAATTGGCAGTGTGTGTATTTTAACGTCAAAAAGTGAATTTCAAGGGTTGTCGCCATCGTTTGCAGCGTTTTGACGTTTGAAAAGGGTCATTAAGAGCTCGAATTGCTTCGCCTGCATGATACCAACCAGCGCCAGGCTGGTCAAGCTTGTGCGAGTGTCGTTCTTTTCCCACTTGACCATCGAAAAATCGCTTTCAACAGCCGCCATATGAATCTAACAAGAGTTCCTATTCTTCAACGTCCTCTCACTACTGTAGGTAAAGTGGTCCCGAAGCTACTTTGTAATAAAAAAAATCTCTTCCTCGGATCGGCCCCTTGACACATAATTCTTCACTCATATGATTTGTTGTCTTCTGCCGGCCTGCTGATCATGCACATTCAGTACTGCTTTGTATATATCTCTTGTTCTCGAGCTGCTGATCATATAGATAATATTTCCACAAGTTGCTCATGCAATTGAGAAACTATTAAAAGCTACTAGAGCTGTGTGCACTAGGATCTGCAATGCTAGCGGCGCGGTTATTGAATAGCCGCTAGCCGCTAAATCATAAACTCAGACATAAAGACAACCATTTAATTTTGGCAACTTTGAGTTTTTATTTTTGGCAAATTTGGCATCTAAAAATAGAATGCCAAATTTTATGAGGCCTGCCTTATGGGCCTTAGATTTTGGGATCTTTTTATGAAGGACCTATTTTGCACTCATATATGGATTAAGTGATATAATATAATTATATTTATCTATTTTTGGATTAAACACCCAAAAAATCCAATTAGCTTGATTTCATATCTAACACAAACATTAACTTTTAAGAAAAAGATGTCAAACTATATAAAATTTCACAATTCAAAAGGATGAGAATTCTAAAAAGTTAATGGTTGGTGTAATTTTACAAGCATCAAGTTTATGCATGATGGATAACTATTAGAAATAATGAAAGGAGTGGAAATATCTCCCTTTAAGATATTTTCAAAGTTGCAAGTGGAATATTACGTTCATTCATCTTTTTCATGCTTTCATGTTGATATTCTCTCAATAAAACTTGTACCGTATCAAATTGATAACTTATTTTAGTTGTGATAACTTTTTAAACTATGCTTGGAATAGCATTTTTTCAATGATATATGTGAAGTGCCTTCGTTTACAAATGGTTTGAAGTTTAAATCTAATGGATAGATTTCATCAAATTGAATAGTTTTCCCCCAAAAAAGAAATTTTGAAAATGTCTTAAGAATTTTGATGATTTTTGAAAGTAGGCCCATTTCTTTACATTTTCATCAATTGTGCAACTTTTCATATGTCAATTCAAGAAGTGTGAACCAATTTTTGAATATTTTCAATAAGATTTCTAGATTTTCATCATTATGCAAGCTCCTTAAGAAAGGCTTTTAAAACTTTCATTCAATGTTGTGCAGCTTCATTAAATGCCTCCTTATGGGAAGTGTGGTTCAATGCCTTCTAATGGAAAAGTTCCTCAAATTTTCATACATGAAAATGACATGTATTCTCAGGATTATGAATATTCTTGTTCATGGAAGCATAAGAAGATGTAAATTAAAATTTGGACTCTCATATGACACATTTGAAGCACTTTATAACTATGTTAATACCCACATTGGACCAATATTTGGCATGTTCATGAATGTCATGCTTCATGCCCATGTGACCACTCCTCACATTTATCATTTTTCCAACATCTAGACCTTGTGTACATTGCATATACTTGACAAGGGACAATTACATGTATGAATGTGAGTGTGTGATCCAAGCTAGGAGTTGATTTATTCACTCATCAAATGAAGTAGGTATTGGTTGGAATAAAAAGAATACCATCAAGCAATTTGTGCCATTGATTGGTTTATTGTGTTATTTGGGGAATAAATGTCGGTTGGCAATAACAAATCTTCATCATGCAATAACTTGCACATGGTCATTACTATTGTTGGCCAAATACATGGAAAATATGGATATGAATTTGGTTAGTAGGTAGATATTATGTATATAACCATATCTAAATTTTTATTTTTTTTCAATAGCCACTATTATACATATTTGACAAAAGGCATTCAAGCAATAACTAATAACTATGTATACTTGCATGTTAGGTGTGACTACTAGTATTCATATTTTCATGTTAATGTCATTAGGGGGCCATTTATAGATAATAGAATTATGCATATGTTGCATATCTAGTAATTAAGGTTTTAGGGTTTAAATTTCTTTTTGTGTGTCTTTTTCCAAGAAATGACAAAGTTCAAGTGTGTTTAAAATCCTTGTCACAAACTTTTTCATCAATAGAATGTTGACACCTTCACAACTTTTAATGTTCTTTGAAACAATTTCAAGTCTCAAGAATCTCCAACTTTAAGTATGTTATGTTTTTTTTTGTAAGTTGTGTGCATTGTGGTTTATGGTTCTTTTGTTTCGATTTTCATTCTTCACCTCAGGTTTTTGTTTTCACTTTTCCCATTATGTTTCTATCTTCATTCTTCATATTGTATTTTTGCACGTTTGATTCTTCAAATGCTTTTGCAACAACTTTTAGTGATTTTGATTTTTCAACTTTCAAGGATTTTAGTTTTTTAACTTTCAATGATCTTAATCTTCTAGATTTCAACATTTTTAATTTGTGAACTACAACTTTCAATAAATTTGACTTTGCAAGATGAATCTTCAATTTTGTCCTTTGAATTTGTTGCAAGTTTTTTGCTTTGACATGGTTTTTTCTTTGTTGTTTTGTTGTTTTTTTAAAAACATTTTGTAATTTGCAAGATTCAAGATATTATGCACTTACAATTTTGTCAATTGTAATTTTAAGTAAGCTTCCATGCACATACACTTGAGTTGTAATTTGTAAGCTTGTTTTGTTTTTGCATTGTCTTGGTTAGGTCTATGCTATATGCTTGATGCAATGGTTGAAGTAGATGAATGTTTGGCTAAGCTTATTGGCGATGTTGGTGGGGTTGAAGAAAATTGTGGAACATCATCCATTTCTATTGTGCATGGCAACATCTCAAATGTTAAGAGCATGCATGCAAGTTGCTACAATTGATTATTCTTTGTGTTCATGCAAATTTTATTTTTAAAGTTCATCAACAATAGGGATGATGGCTTCTAGTTGTGTTGTGTGGGGTTGGATGATTTTGTGCTTTAGGTGGGGTGTGGTTGGGGCAAATCTTATGTTACATTGGAGAAAGTTTTTTCAAGAACTTGAATTCAACTCCTTCACAAATTATTAACTTTCCAAAATCTTGATGCTCTTGTAAGGCAAATGTGTGATTGCAAAAATTAATTCCAAACATCCCAATTTTATGTCTAACCTTTACTTCCTTTTTTTGGTTCAAAGGTAGTGAAAAGGAGATGAATGTAACACATGAAAGCAATTTGATTATTTCTCAATACATATGAACAATAAATTTTAATGATTTTTTCAAAAAGTTCATACCTAAAATTTAAATCTACATGTACAAAAAACTTATTAGCACCATTCTATTAATAATTTCATCATAGAATAATCAACAACTAGATTTGATATATTGCAAGGCACCATTAAATACTTAAACTTTTGAATAGTGGTGACAACAAAATTAGTAATGATTGGTGCTAAGTGTTGACACATCAACTAATTTTCATTAACTTCCTACATTTGAAAAATTGAAAAATTGCATCCTAATGTCTTTTGAAATAAAATGGCTTCATTTGTAAATAAGCCAAGCATGAAATAACAATAATTTAATTAAGAGAAATTATATATAAATCTATGACACATGGTGCAATCATGATGACATATTTTCAAATTTTCAAACTAGTGATTTTAAAAAAAAATCTTTGTCCCAAATATAGAACTTGGGATTTAAATCTTATAAATGATTTTCACAAAGGTTTTATATTTTCCAAAGTTTCAAATCCATTTCCATAGATGCCTTCTCCCAATGCTTGTGATTCTTTTCACAATTTTATTGGCCAACATATGTTTGCTTAAATGTTAAATTGAACTAATTATATGGATGTGTAATGAGAACTTCACACAATAGAATCATGGTTGGTAAAAGATGCCTAGCTTGGGTAGTAGTTCATGTTGGAAAATGGTAACTACATATTCCTAAACACCAAAATTAGAAAAACATGAGAATAAAAGTCGAATCCAAAACAAATCTTGAAGTTCAAATACTTACAATATAGGCCTTGCTAAAGTTAGCTATGTCACCTTGACAATTCTCTTTCAAAGTTTGGAACGTGAACTTTTTTTAATATGTTATTTGGGTTGGAGATTAATATATGTTAGATTTTTTTTTGGAGAAGCTATGAAAAATAATCACATTGTGAACAATAAAAAAATTAATGATTTTTGATTGTGGAATGTTTGGGTGTTGAAAGAACATGTTAAGTATGAAACCCCATTCCACAAATATCTCTACAAAAGTTCATTACACCATCCTACAATTATATAATATTTCACATTGGAAAAATTAGCACATGGAAATTGAAACTCAATCTATTAATGAACCAAAGTTTAAAGCATACACATGGCACTTCATGATCTGAAACAAGTTTCAAAAGAAAAAAAAGCTAATTGATTCACCTAATTTTTTCAAAAATTGGTCAACATTCCAAATCTTAACTACCAATCACAATTTGTCACATTAACCTTAATGATTGATTTAAGAATTGTAAAGTGCACAAGTGTGAGTCCTTGCCCAACAACCAAATATTTCAACCACCAAAAGAAAAAAATGATTTTAATATGTTTATCATCACACCTCCTAAACTCTTCACTACTTCATATAGAGATTGAATGAAGAAGATATATTCATGTGGGTCAACAATTAGAATGTTCACAAGAACACAAACCTCATTTTTCGAAAGCACAAATGTCCCTAGGATGTTTAAAATATCAAAAAACAATTTCATATTGAAAAAAATTCATTGCTAGGTGGCCTGAAAGCTACAAGGTCAAAGCCAAGTGTGAGAGTTTTGTTGTGCACTAAATTTTGAGCATTGTCACAACTATTTGAGCATTTTTGGTGTAAAATATCAATCAATTTTTTTTTATAATAATTTTATTACATACCAAACATTTGAAAAAAGGTTGTGCAAAGATATATATGACATGAACAAGAGTAATATGGCTGAAATGATTGCTATATTGTGAATGCTAATGTCCCAACCAAAGCTTAAACCAACTTGTAACAAGCTATTATCATTCCATGTCAACCAAATACCAACAACCACACAAATTTTTTGTATAGTAGTCCGAATAAGAGCATTCCCATTATCACTTTAATTTCATTCCAAGCCAATAATGATACATGTGTAACCAAAAAAGAAGGGGGACACGAACGAATCCAAGACACAGAACTCACACAGGTACCCGTCCGACCCCTCTTGCCACCACAACTGCATTCCTTCTGGGATAATCACCCTCAGAAGCTCACCTAGTATTGCTGCAGTACAATACCACTCTCCCTAAGCACACAAGCTACTCATCTGAAACTGCAAGTCTACCGAGACAATGTGCGATTCGGCTCATGACCCTCAGACCGGATCTCTCATCATGTAGCTACACAACCAGATGACAAGACAGATACAAAAAAACGAACCCTCAAAACAACTGTTCGATCTTTATTACATGCCGAATACTCCGACAGCACAAGCATCCATGCTACTGGGATTATCTCGATCTGTACTGCTATTCCTAGATTCAGAAGCTCGCGTCCGTCAGTTGCAGATCGCAGCGGAAGAGAAAAAAAACAATGCAGACCGACTTAGAACTTTACTAAGCTTCTGTTCTTCCTTTTTCCTCCTTCTTCATTCCCCCCTTTGTCTGTTTAAATTAAGGTCCTACTTATCCTTCGTCTAGCCGTTTCTGGCTTCTTCCAGAAGCTTGGTTAGCCCTTTGCAGATTGTTTCCCTCCAAAGCTCATCAATGAGGCGCCGCAATCCCT
>Ga0116229_10007681_pt1 | contig 16975 bp, 11 predicted proteins | sample S1TSphgellanicum_3_FD_87313 | JGI IMG/M metagenome (GOLD analysis project Ga0116229, IMG submission 87313) | Host-associated microbial communities from peat moss isolated from Minnesota, USA - S1T2_Fc - Sphagnum magellanicum MG | ecosystem: Host-associated > Plants > Peat moss > Unclassified...
AATTTAAAAACATTCTTAAAATTTTCATAAATAATAATTGAGAAAAGTTAATAAAATATGCAGTTAAAATAAACTTCTTTAAGAAGAATAGTTGGTGGAAGCTTTTAGAAGATGCTATAAGTGAAAATTTCTAAGATGTTATTAAGTAAAGAATTATAAAAAATTATTTAGTGAAATTTTCCACAAAATAGATGATCTTTTAAAACATCCCATTTGATAATATAAGCAAAGGTCCAAAGGGCACCCCTTCAATCTTGCCAATGCAAGTTGTGGCCTTTGTATTTCTAGTTCATTTCATGCTTAATTTGTATCATGCTTTGTTTAAATAATAAAGTTTTTTAGTTCTTGTTCATCGTTAAGTTTTTTGTTTGTCAAATTTCTTAGTCTTTTCCAAGTTATATCATTGTTTTGTCCTTGACAAATTGCCCTTAAAACATTGCATTTGCCATGGATGGGAGTTTGTGTTTGTCCTTAAACAAAAGGCATGCTTGATGAACCATAAGAAGATCAATTCCAAACCTTCATGTCTACACTAAAATGAACAAGAAATTAAAAAGTGTGAAAGGAATTATAAATTGTTGCAACATAAACAACATATAATGAAATTGCCACAATCACTATAAGTGCCTTGTGATGAACCAATTGCTTTAAAGAAACGAAGGTCATGAGTGGATGCCAACATTGGCCTACATGATGTTCTATTCTAATGCAATACCATTAATGATATGTAATTCTATCCACACCATAGAATTCCAAGAGAATTCTTTGTACTAAAATAGGATCATCATTTTACTTGAAGGTCAATCATGAGTGAAAAACAATGGGTTAGTACTTATCAACTTGCAAATGAAAGGGATATGCTTCAAAGCTTGATATACCTCATTTCTATGTCATTATGTCTATATAGTTTGTGAAAAAGACACTGAGAAATAGACATTATATTAGGCTAACACAACTATGAAAACCTTTGGTTGAAGTCTATTTGTAGGAACAACATTCACATATGTTGATGTAGGGTGAAATGCATGTTAATGCCTATAATTCGACATTTCAATGCCATAAGCAAGCATAAGTATGATGAACCATCTTTTGATAATCAAGATAGTTCACATTACTTTGATTTTTTTAATCAACTCTTGGGAAATTTCTTGCCATGCTTGTGTGTGATTGTGAATAACACAATAGACTTGGTGGCCACTAAGAGGTGGGTCACAAAGAGGAGGCATGCTATATATGGACAGTGAGTAACATAAGGATTGTTATCCATTATTAGATCCCAACATAAATCTTGGATTTGTGATCAAATCCTTTGAGGAATCTATGTTGTTCCTATCTTTCACATCACCTAGAACTTTAAATGATTTCCAACTTGCTTCACTTAAAGTGTTTTTCAATCTCACACATAATGTCCCTATCATGTGATAATGAGCTATGCATCTAGAGAACAAGAGCTTCCATTCTTTCCTCCAAGGAAAATCCATGTGTAGAGACTTTGTTAAGGTCATAGAAGCAACTTTATATGTAATTGAACCAATACTAAACATGGTTTCAACTCACATAGTAGAATCAAGTCGAATCAAACAAGAAGACTCTTAGTTCTTGATATTGCAATTTTTTTGGTTAAAACCAAATTAAAAAAGAAGTTGCCAAACACAAAGATGGAGAAGTTAATCATCACAACAATACCAAGGACTAATAGCAAACCTTGGAAAATATGCAACAAATTGCTAAGATCTTTGAACCTTCTTGTAAACTTGTTCATTTGCTAGATTGAAGAGTCTTACTTTTCTATGATCAACTCATAGTTGTGTAAGTCTTTGAAAGGTCCTTATTAGCAAAATGTAGCAAAATTCCGAACATGTAGTAAAATTATTACATAGAACTTGTGCAAATCTAACCCAATTCTTTAGAGGAAATTGTGAAATGAGGGCATTAGATGAAGATGATGGTAACACCTACCACTTTCAAATATTCATATGCACATTGTGTTTGAGATCTATGATACATCTTTAATACATTGTTATGGAGACATGTAGTACGTCGAATGAAACTTATTGATACCCCTTGGAAAACATGTGGGCCCACCATGAATCTCTTTTTCTTCCTTGGACTTTAAGCAACATATGGTATCCAATTTGTTTTTCATTTCACGTTTACCATATTGTGTTGATTTCACATCCTATAATGTAAATACTACATCTTAATTCAAGGGTTTTCCTTCATGTATTATGGTACGAAAATAACACAACCATCAATTTGCCCTCATGTCACTTTGTTGTTCATGGTATTGATTTGGTTCAATAATAGCTTGATGTGAACATAACCTTAAAAAATGAAGCTTGTCTTTAATAATCATAAAACAGTGGTGTACTTCCAAAAAATGGTTGATTTACTAATAGTTTGAAGAGTCCATTGTGTTTTGGGAAGAAGAAAATTGTGAAGTTCATTTGGTCCAATGATTTCAAAGGAATCACGGGAAACGAAAGACAATTTTTGCACAAGTTTCAATTATGTTTGTAAATTAGGTCAACAACAACTATGATAGTTTTGATATAACCTTGTTTTGGGTTTTTGATGAATCAATGCAACACAAGCTTAAATTGATTCAAGATTCCATCCACAAAAAACAACATAGGTTTGAATTGCCTTCTTCTTGGCTTTTTGTTTATACTCAAAACCAATATGTGATCTTGTTTGGGGATTAGAAAATCCTTGAAAATTAAAAATAGATTTGTGTGTGGGTGTGTACCATAGAAAAGTAAAAGAGATGGTGGCATGGGCGATGGTGAGTGGTTTTGCAATGTTGAAGTTGTTCTAATTACATCCTTTGTGTTTTCACGATGAAAACAACTATGATAGGAAGGCAAACTGATGCTTGGGTGGTACCACTAGGATCCACCTCACCAAAATTCCAAGAAAGGTGTACCCACTTAAATTTATATATATATATATATATATATATATATAAAATTGTGATTTTCACTATTTACTTATCACATGGGCTTTGTGTTCCCCACCTATGTATACATTATGAAAAATTGTAAACATTTACATAGGTTACACAAATTATAGATTTATATTCCTAAAATGTTTTTGGCATGTGTTCCTAAATTTTTTAATTTTTTATCATTAAGTGTTAAATTGCAACATTATAATTTTATTTTTATTTTTGATTTATCAATTATAGTCACTAAAGTATAGCTAAATTTTTTGATTGAAAAAATAAAAAATAAAAAATAAAAAATTTGTAAGCATGAATGCAATGAGCTTTCAAAACCTCTTCATCTTGACCTTAAAATATTATTCAAAAAGTTATGGTTGGCTCGATCCACTATCTATTAAACAAATAGAAAGGACTAGTTGAGAACCTCCTATAAATTAAATGCAATAAAAAATTGAAAAAAAATTCTTTTAAGTTTTTGAACAAAGGAATTCTAAATGTTAGTTTTTAAAAAAAAATCTTTGACCACTGATTTGAAATATTCAAGTTAATTTTTTTGCAAATTCAATTGAAGTTTCAAGTTTTACATGACTAGAGAATTTTTTTTGATATAAAATTTAAAATGAAAAATATTCCTTATGTAACTTCTATGTTATTTTGAATAAATAAATAAATAAAGTTTGATGTTGGATGCATCTCAAAATTTTGGGATGTAACATTCTTACTGGTACCACCCAAGGACGGGTTTGCCTAAAAATCATAATGGCATCATATGTACTACTTTGATTTTTTCTTCTCTCTTTGTGTTTCCAGCTAGATTCTTTCATTTGGGCTTGAAGCATGAAGTAGAATAACCCAACACTTGTGATTTTTCAAGGCCCATTGTTTATTTGTTGCAAATCTATTTGTTAGATGTTGGTTGTAAATTTGCAATGGTTTGATCGTTGAGAAAGTTGGAACTTAAAAAGAGATTTCCTAGCTTGAGATTTGGTGGAAAGGAGATTGTTGAGATGATGTTGACTTAATCATTGCTATTAGTGAAGATGTGCATGTTTAGAAGGAAGATGCACTTGTGGTCATAGCAAGGGTGAAAAGACAAGGAATCTCAAGACAAGCTTGTTGGTGGTAGAAGATGGAATCCATTTTGGTATTAGGGTTTTTTTTTTTTTGTGTTGCAACATCCATGTTGCAAAATAGTAAGATCCTTTACTCAAAGGATTTTAGGGGAATATCTCCCTTGCTAAAAGACAATGACAGGTGAAAGGAAGTAGCCAATAATTAGGGGTTTAGAATTTTAAGAGTAGGGAGGGAAGCCTTCTTTTTTTTGTTGTAATCTGCATTGTCAAAGTGCAGATTACAACAAGGATTTTAGTGGAGTAATTTTGCAATTTCAGTTGTCTTTGCTAAAGACAATGGCAAACAAAAGGAAATAGCCAAGAACTATGCATTAGGGAGAAATACAAATATTCTAAGAGTAGGAAGGGAAGATTTTTGTTGTAAAATTTTCATTGCACATTGCAAGGTTGCATGCCTCATGAAATAGAATCATTTATCACAATACGAGAGTCAGGTGTCATTGATTTGGTTTTTCCTGCCTTTTTATCTTGTTGTTTCATGATGGTGGCAGCATAATTTCATCAGTTGGAAACTTATTGTGCATTTTCAACAACCATCTTGAATGATTATTTCTGTTCAATCCTACAAAAAGGATGAGATCTATGTTGAGAGACTCAATATCTGAGACACGGAGAATTATGTTACTAAGTTTATGGAAAGGCATAAGATGTAGGTAGGGGCCAACCAGCAGCCATGGCAAGCACATTGCAAATGGTGTCTAGGGGAGAATGCCATGGTGTCTCCGCATTGACTCAAAGACATCTGAGCTTGGAAGGAATCCAGTTTCCATGCTTTTCCCTTTGAGCATCAAGGACTCCCAAAGATCTGAAAGGTACCATAGATTTGCTACTTCTTCAATATTTGGCATTCTGTTTTTAGTCCCTAGCTTTTGAGGTTTCGCATATGTCAGTGTTTGCATGCTATTAGCAAGTCTCTTCTTATCTGTGGAGCAAGTATTGAAGAAGTTATGCAGTCTTGCAGCAATAGAGAAAGCTGTTATCAAGTCTGACTTGGGCCTCACATCAAGCAATGATGGGAATGTGATCAGACTCAATGTCCGATAACTCAGTGCAGATAGGAGGAATGTTTATTTTTCTTCACATCACAATGAAGTGCTAATCTTTCTGTGCAGATAATCATTTTAGACTCACAAAGAATGGACATGTTGTCCATGGAACATTTGAGGAGGAAATACATTAAAGTATTTTGTGATGAGTTTCACACACTCAGGTGTGGACGCTAGATAACCAACTGCACACTATTGTAACCCAGATGGAATAACCCTTTGATGGATCATGGAAGCAGGCAGTTTATAATCTGCTGCACGGTATGCAATGCTGGTTGAATTGTGGGCCATATGCATTGTTGGGAACTGCCATTAAGGCTGCATGATTTCTATTTTGCAGGAACTTTTGAAACTGGTCTCAAAACTTACAGAAGATGGCAAGGTTTGCTGCCTTCCAGGACAAGTAGTTTCTTTGTTGGGACCATTTGATGCACTGCCATGGTAAATGATCCAATAGCTTCTGTGCAAGGAACATACACTTACTGGGGCTGCTGATGCTTCAATTGATTGGAGAATCAAAATACTATGAACAGATTTTGCAACCTGAAACTGGTAAGTCTTGTCCTCTTTAGGTTGTAGATCACAATGCAGGAAACAGTAAAGAATATTGAATATCTGTTACATTTGTAAGGGACTGTGCCACTGTTTAGCATGGATGGACAACCACTCTCCTCCTCTGAAAGATCCCTTATGTTACTCTCTGTTGAATTTCCTGAGTTGTGGAGATTTGGGAGTAATGGGATGGCAGGTGGCATTGTGAAATGTGAGGAGATGTAATCAAAGTATATGACAAACTTGAAAAGGTTGTTTTGCTTCTCTGTCATTTTTCTACCAGTATGCACTGTATCAGTGCACATACTTTTGTGCTGGCTTCTATTTGTTGGGTAGCTAGCTTCTTTGATAATTCATTTGTGGCAAGCTTAGACATGCTGCTTGCACCACAGGACCATGTTGTTGGATATACATGCCCAGTACTCTCCCATGAACATGACAGAATTCTTTTGCTCTGTCGGCAATAGGAAAAGAAGCTCTCTGCTGACAATGTGAAGGACTTGTCTGAGGATATCCAGGTACAATTATCAAGCTTTTTCATATTCATATTCAATGAGGATTGAGTATATTATATGTAATTTGGTTTGAGGATGGTCATGCTAGTGACACAGAGTTGCACTAGATACATTCGAATCATCACCTATACATTCTATTATGCGTATTGAGTGTTCTGAGGTGGTTAAGAAAATAGGTTTGTTTCATGCCCAAAATTAGACTACACCTTGAATTCTTTGTCTATCCACCAATGTTTCTGAAACTTACTGATGAGTACAGTGAGAAGATGGAGACCCTTTTCAAGCACAAGGAGAAGTTGACCTACTGCTACAACTTTCCCTAATAATGTTTCAAGAGGTTTGCTAACTGTCATCAGTTGACATGGCTGATCCTTTAAGACTTGTGAATGGGACTGGTGCAAAACCAGTCTGTGGTTCTGTACATCTTTTTGTATTGCACACTGCCTTGCTTGTGTCTTGAATTGTGTGGGAGAAAGAGAGACTGATTGTGAACATGATTCTGTTTTGCAGGAATTGACTCTTGCCTGAGAAAAACTGCCACCAGTATCTGGATGATGGCAAAAATCCAGAGACACTACATAAAGTTCAATTCTGATAGTTGGGAGGTGACAAGCAACAAGTTGATAAAGCTCACTGTGAAATGCAGAATAGCTTCCTGAATTCATATTCCCCTGATCATGTAGAAATTCAATGCACTTTGTTGTTGACAAAGCATCATCATGCACAATGATGATTCACTGTATTGGATGTTGAAAATCCAATACAGTATGTGGGAGGTAACAAGCAACTAGTTGATAAAGCTCAGTGTGAAATTCAGAAGAGCTTCCTGAATTCATATTCCCTTGATTATGTGGAAATTCAATGCACTTTGTTGTTGACAAAGCATCATCATGCACAATGATGCTACACTGCAAATGATGATGCACTGTTTGTATTGTTTGGTTCCTGGAGTGTTGATGGAAGTGGCATGGTGGTGTGCATTGCTCAACAACTAGACTCTGAGCTATGCTAGTGTAGACAGCTGAAACTTAAGCCTGATATCTGAGTGAGAAAAAACCACAGAGAAGTTAACTATCCAAGCTCAGTTAGCAAATGCCCATTAGCAGTGGAACAGAGTAGTACTTAGGTTGATACTTGGAACAGAGCTGGGTCTTTGGAAGAAATCAATTTCAGTGTTCACAAAGGTTTTCATGGGGACAATTGTTTGTCAACAACAGGTCTGTCAGTGATTCTGCATCAGTCTATGGCCATCTCATAACATTGGAATCTCACACTTATTGTGGATTTGATCCTTTACTTCTTCTTTATCTGAATTGACAATTACATCCAAAGTGGCAGACTTGATACCATGTCTACAGCATTGATGCAGGACTTCACTGTTTGTGTTCAAACATTGAAACTGCTTCCACTGTTATCTTATGAATCTTCACCACAAATGTGGTACTTAGCACATTTTGGCAATTCCACAAATATTTGCAGATGCAAGCTGACAAAAAACTAAGTAGCTATTTACAGAAAGCTGCTATGGCGGCCAGAGTTCCTTGACAACTTGTGACAATCTGGTTGTTTGTAAGACAGTTTTAAGCACCAGGGATTTCTGGCTCCTCCTCATCAACTATATTTCCAACAGGTTGTTCAATCTTCATACCCACATCTTTACTGTAGTCTCCATCCACCGTACCAGCAGCAAGAAATGGTCACTTTGCTGTTTAATGGTCTAAACTCACCTTTTGAAAGAAGCTGGAAAAGCAAGGAGGCTTCGATGACAAACCAGACTGCCTCCTTGCTGAATCAACTTGCATGCATGTCATCAGATAGTCATGATTTCTACCAAATGTGAAGGATCAACATCACGATCCATCTGTCTTTCTTCTTCTTTCTTCATGTGTAGTATCGATCGCCGAGTCTCTGGAATTTCTTATGAGTAAAACAATAGAACGCTCCAAAACTACATACCCGATCTCGCTACCTGATCTATTTCTCGGGTTTGTTTTGTTCCCGATGCGCAGAGGTGAGAGACTTCCAGCGGCGGCAAAGGGCAGCACCACCAGTGAGCGAATTTCTACTGACATTTTCTTCTTACTTACCACCCTTCTTGCCTGCCCTTTGAGCTTCGCTCGTTCTTGCCTACTCTTGCTTACCAACATAGTGGCCGGCATCGAGTAGAGGAGATCGCTTCGAACTTAGCAGCAACAAACGCAGATACCAAAACATCGCGCGCGAGAATCTTCCTCCACGAAACCCTAATTTCCCAAAACCCTAATTTCACTCCTTCAAAACTTGCGCAGCCGACCTAAGATTTTTCTTGCGTATATGAACGGCTCCCCGCCGTTGCAGATCAATATGTTGAACTACACACTGTCGCAGTATTTGTCTTTAAATCGTTTTGTATGGTGGCTATTCTGGAAGTCTGTGTTCATGGTTTTACACTTCTTGTTGTTTGGGGTTGTTAAGGACCGATGATGTTTTGTATGCTACTTTCCTAGAAGCGGACTTAAATATGAACCAGTTCTCGTAACTTGCCTTCAGATGTGGATTTCTTATCTTGGGTTTCTGATGTATGGGTCCTGTGTTCTATTGTACGTCTGAACATTTGACCTTCGTCTGTGGGTCTTCTTGCTGCGGCTCTGATTGTTTCTAGAAGCCTTCTGAGGGTTTTTTCTGTTTCTGCTTGAGGGTACTTCTTTTGAAGGATGCAGAGCAAGTGTAGATAGATCGGGTTGGCCGATGATTATACCAGTATTTGCTACTCTTGATGGTGCACGTTTTTGGCACCAGCTGATTAGACACAATACCACTAAGATCGATGAGGCCTTATTGTGTTGGTCTTCTTACGGTTTCTGTGTTGATCTGCCTCTTCTTGTCGTACCCCAAAAACTGGGGTATGAAATAGCTGCCTATGAGGAAAAGAATCGTATCGATGTGTGTGCTTCGAGTCCAGTGGGACTGTGAAGAAAGAACTGATCTTCTCTCTGAGGCATTGCTATTCTCGTCTCCTGTAACTCTCTTCCACACCCTTTTGGTGTTCTTCTATGGGTTCCTTGGCTGGAGCAGTAAAGATTACGAGTGCTGCACAATGCTCCCCGGGCAGCTCTGATCTCTAAGGAAGAGTGCGCCCTAAGCATGTGCTAGAGAAACCTCCTGCTCCGTGTTACTTGCTTTGTGCTTTCTTTTCCACATCGCAAGTGTCTTTAAGTGCAGGTATATTTCAGTCCGCAATGAAGAAATCTGCAAGGATTTGTGTAGTAACAGTATATTTGATGATCATTTGTTTTGTGCATTTCTTGATCTGTAAGCTGTCATCGCATGCACATTTTGTAGTCATTTTTAAGTCCTCGGAAATCTTTGATGTTGTTTCCTTCAGTCTCATCCATATGGAGTCTTCTGTATTTCTGCAGCTATTCAACACTTGAATCCCTGGCTAAGTCTGCCAAGTTAGTCATGTGAAGATATGAATCGGTGTGCGGATCCATTGCAATCTTGTAGTTGAGAGAAGTGTTCAGACCGCAGGCCTAGAATTCAAATACCACATGAACTTCTTCTGTAAGAAAATTGGAGAGCCAGTTTCATTATTGCAAACCCCATGAAGATTGAAATTATAATCAGGAAATGATATAAACAAAAAAGAGTTCCAAATTACTTGCACCTTGTTTGACTGCAAAGTTCTTAAGGAGATCTCTTTATGATCTCCCATTGATCATATTGAAGCCCTGGTGCATCTTCTTCAATAGATTGCAAATTCAGAGGGCGGAGAATAGGTGCGCAAGTCTCAGAATCCCAAGCAACAATTTTGCTAATGCTTCGTTCCCACAACCCTCTTCGTCTGCTGTTTCATTTCGTCATATCTTCACCGTTTCTGTGTTCCCTTTCTCCTCCCTAGCAAGCGGGAAAAATATATCAAGTGTTAACAAAAGCAAGAAAACAGTTCATTCCTTGGTGTGAATGAGAAGCCTACCCGAAAAAGAAGTATTTATTCACCTCTCAAATCTTCTGAGCATGCCTGCGAATCACATCGCAAGTTCGATTTATGTAGGCAAAGAGATGGAAGTTTAAGACTGATATCCACAAAAGCCCTACCCTTGTATCTACTGTGCGGACAGGTGCGTGGCCAGAGAGATATGAACAGAAACGTTTCTCAACATTAAACTTCAATGAGGAGGAAACCCAGAAACAGGCAAAGGGCGCACTTACATCTTGTTGTGTATGAATGTGCAAAAGTTCTTTAACATGAAAACATTTCTGTGGTCTGAGGACATACTTAGAACTTCTAAAACTTGACACACATCCTGTTGTGCAAAAGTTCCTTACTATGGACACTTTTTCGAGGGTCTGAGAACACACTTAGATCTTGTAGTGTGTATTTCTATGCAAAAGTTGCTGTGACCTGCAACAATCAAAGGTTGAAGTGGGGATAAGAATTACCTAGAAATGCAGTTTACTGTCATTTCTGAAGTATCAGAAGAGCCTTTATTAAAACTCACTACTCCTTTCATGCATTAGCATGAAATTTATCATTTCTTGTTGTCATTTGCGTATCTGTATATTTTTGATTTGAACATTAGCTTTGCTTCTATGTTTATTTTCATTTATAAATGTTTTTCAAAATGATGAGGAATTCTCATTGAGGATGTATATCAACTTCAGTCTGTGTTGGTAGGGTAATCATCTGCTATAGTCACAACAGCACACAGTGGTTTACCTTAGTCAAGCTGTCAAAATTAGACCCTTGGACAACACAATGAGGATCTACTTCCAAGCCTCCACAACATACACACACGTTCAATTCAACATCTGGGGAAGCCTCTGGAGCTAGGCCACACCAATTACAAGGTAGTATATCCTTCTGCAATGGAACCAATGGTAGCCTATTCAATATCATGGACACACAATTGTGATCTTTGTACATTTTATTTTTTATAATCATTTATGAAGATAGTAAATGGTCAAATTAAAGATGTTTTCTTCATTTATAAAATATAACTTAGCTATTAATCAGTTATCAAAACCTACCGTATTTATCAAAAGATAAAGATATTAATCTCATTTATCAATAGGAATAGAATAATATGCTAGAAATAGAAGGGGTACTCAACAAATAGAAAGAGTGGCCTTGTAAATGCAGCCATTTGAAGTTCTATTTGATTTTCTCAAGGCTATCTCCTAACAAGATTGAAAAGAGGACAAATGGAAAGAAAAGGCAATTGAGCTTCCAAGTGTCCAACAAGAAGAAAGGGACGAAAAACACAGAAGAGAAAGGGGCTAGGTCACAAGGTGAGGTCATTGCACTTTTTCATTTATTAGTTTACGTTGTTTTATACAGTTTCACACGGTGTGTAAAGCAATATGTGTATGTATTTTATGATTTTATAATTACACCATTTTTCATTTACATGTGAATATATTTTTAAATACAGGTAGTGACTATTGACCTTGGTTTCATTACTGATTGCAGAGATAGATATGCAACAGGAGATGGAGCTCCTGGACTAGGCAAGAGATCTCTAGACTAGAGTTTCTGAAAGCCTTTTGAAACAGATCTGAAGAATGGGTATAACTAGCGTATTATGAGCAACGGGCATTCAAATGTGTTGTTGATTCCCATCAAGTCTGGATTCGTACTGGTTTTTTACATCTACAGCTTGTTTAATTTGTTTCTGCTGAGATCGTTGGTCAGTCTGTCTGTTTCGAGGAGGAGTTCGACATTTAATCTGAGTGGAAAGCTGGGGCTGGGGCTGGGGATCAGAACTATGCTACAATACTAATCTAATTTCAATATGAAGGTATGAAGAATGAAGACGATCACATTGGCGACTGATCTAGAACTTTAAAAATCCTTTTCTACTTGAGAGAGAGATTTGTAGAAATCAAGAGTTCTACTCCATTGCCTATGAGTGTCATGCCTTGACATGAACGTCTGTGTTGTCAAGTGCCACATTCTGCCGTCTGATTGTGTCAAAGATTTCCTTCACCTTGACTATGATGCAGATCCTTCGTGTGCAACTATATCGAGTTTGCAGATGAAGAATCTGCATCATAGACTAGCTGGAGGAAATGTGTCGATCGAGAGCATCCCTCTAACATGTGATCCGTTGCGACTTGATATCTGAGGACTAAACATTTATGCTTGGCTGCTTTTCGCGCTTCTGTATCTTGGCTATTCTGCAGATCTGTCTTTTACAAGAATCTCGAACCCATCTAGGGACTGCAGTATGTAGGTGAAGAGAAGGATCTGCACCATCGACGAGCTGAACAAAAACTCAGCTTCGCCGTTAACTGCACACGAGATATCTGTAACTTGAGATGTCGATCTAACTAGGACTCTAACATTTAAGGTCGCTTGAATGTTGGAAATTTCCTTCCATCTTGGCTATGATGCAGATCCTTCGTGTGCAAGATCTGCATCGAGTCTGCAGATGAAGAATCTGCATCATAGACCAGTTGGAGGAAATGAGCTATCGAGCGGTCTCCCTAGCTTACTATATGTCGTGGACATCTAATTGACATGCTTTGAGGATTCTAAACGAGCTTTGCTTGTTGCAGATTTCCAAGTCATCTTGGCTATGGTGCAGATCATTCCTTCGCCTGCAACTATGAATATGAAGAATGTCACACTAGACAAACTGTAGAAGCGTTGACGAAAGCACTAAAACAAATGTGAAACACATTCCTCCTACGTGATTAGCAGGAACGATTGCTTCACACCTACACAAACTACTGATCGCACCGCGGCCTTACACAATAGACGCACTAGAAGAAACTCGAGGCAAGTATGATCGATTGTTTCACACAACTGGCTACTTATAGCAGGAAACTGCGACACTGTAGAGATTGAAGGATGCAAATGAAAAGGTTTGGAACTATGATTTTACGCTCATCCTTCCGTCAGGAAGATTCAGCGTATGTTTCCCTGAAACAGACAACAACAGGAAAAGAGGGGGAAAAAAAATCTTCTGCACCCTGACCAGATTAGGAGAATGGAAATCGGATACATTTTTCCTAGAATATTTCTTGTAATGAGATCCACAGAGATGGAAAAGTACTATCGATTCTGTTCTTATTGGTTACAAGCTGCTAAAAAGCAAGCTCTTAAAGATCATGCCCATTATACTATACAAGAGCTACGGAAGCTCGAGTTTCAAGCCCATGCTAGCTGGCTGGAGCCTCTGCCTGAAACATGATGTACAACTTATGTCGCAAGTTCTGATGTATAGGTATCAATGCACCCACATCGATCCAGTCCAACCACGAGTTCTAGCATTTGCGGTCCAGAAATATTTGTGTTTTGCTGATTAAATCCCAAAATGGAAAATCGTACTTCCCTCTCCTCCCCCAATATCTTCACCAACTGCGCACTAGGGCGCGGCCGTTGTCGTGGCTCCTGGAGTAGTCGAAAAAGCAACGTCAGTACACCAGCTGTGTTACCACGACAGTCTTGCCCTTTCCCCCTCCGGTCGGCAAAATTTCCCGCAAGTGTAGGCCAAGTATGTGCACCTAATTACGACGACGGACTAAGCAAAGTCTTCTTCTTCTTGCCGTTGCCCGGCATTTTCCAAAACCCTGGCAGCTAGCCCCATGTTCAACCACCCAGCTCCAAACCTGCTGAAAAATCTCTCTGAAAAATCCTCCGGTAAACTTGCTTTGTCTTTTCCAGGCTGCAAAAGGTCCCGGAGAAAATGCCCTATTTCAATGTCGAAATATGAAGAAAACCCAAAAGTAAGTCTAAATTCACACCCAAAGAAAGAAAAATGAATCAAATATCATCATAATCATCATCATCATCTTCAGATCATCAAATGCAGCGTCAAGCTTGCCCAAAAAAATTTATTTCGGACTTTCGCCAGGTAACAAGATTTTGTTTGCGCTAGCTAACTAGCAGCTCTTTTTTCTGCAACCGCCTGGATTTTAGATCTTACCCATGTGGCGATGCATGTGGCGTGGATGGGCTGTAGCGGCGACTGATTCTGAGATCTGTCAGTGCTGGCCTGTTACTAAATTGGACGAGCCGCTTAAATCGGACACAGCTAATTGTTTCTTCAAGCTGCACATCATCATCATCAGCACGCACCCTCATCAGCATCATCATCATCATTTACGCTGCTTGATTGATGATGCCGCTTATGATTTAGATAAGATGTGCGAGAGCGCCCGAGCTAGTGGTGCTCGCTTTCGCAAGAAAATCACTGGAGCCCACCAATAGCTGCTTCGTGCTTCGATCGAATTGCTCACTGGGTGGTGGTGGTAAAAGCTCTTGACCTTTCTTTCTCCCATAAGCAGAGGGGGGATCTGTGAGGTCCTCAAATTCATTTTAAACCTGAATTTGTTTTAATCATTTGGTACATGTAATATAGCATAGGTCTCTAACTCTATCGCTTAGCCCTATAAATTTTTGGGGTTTCGTTAGGGATATCCCTTTGTTGGTCTTAACTCATAAGTGTGGGCTTTAGTGACCCAGCACACACGAACGCACCATCCAAAAAACCCCGTTCTGGATTTTTTGGATGGGAACCTGAGGGTGGGTGAGTTTGGGGTGAGTTAAGGGTTTTTCTCCCTCACCCCTCTTCCTACCTGCCAGAGGCTTTTTTTTCAAAAAAAATCTTTCTGCCATTTCCTCCGACCTACCTACCTATCCTCTTGTGTCTACCTACCTCCCTCCTACCTACCCCCATTCTCGCCCTCTTGGCACCTCCGTTGTGTTGTCATCATCATCATCGTGTGCTTTCATTTCTCACTTTTGTCTTGTGCTCTCATTTCCATGTTGTTTTTCATATGGTGCTTTCGGCTTTCACTCTTGGTTTTTTTTGCTCTTGGTGTTCTTCGTTTTTGTTCGTGCTGTTCCTTTTTCTCGTTCTTGGTGTTTTTGTTCTTGGTGTTTTTTGTTTTCACTCCCGATTCTCACTTTTGATGTTTTTGCTCCTCGCTTTCACTCCTAGTGTTTCTGCTCCTAGTGCTTCTTGTTCTCACTCCTTATGTTTTTCAGTCTTGCTCTTGGTGCTTTTGCACTTGGTGCTTTTTGTTCTTGTTCTTGGTGCTCCTTGCTCTTGCTTTTAGTGCTTTTGGTTGTTTTTCTTGGTTGCTCCTAGTGTTCTTGAATTCTCATTCTTGGTGTTCTTATTCTTGGTGTTCTTTGTTCTCATTCCTAATGTTTTCGCTTTCACTCTTGGTGCCCTTAGTTCTTGCTCCTAGTGCTTTTGGTTTTCACTCTTGGCTTTTGCTCTTGGTGCTCTTACTCCTATTGCTCTTCATTCTTATTCTTAATGCTCTTGCTCTTGGTGTTCCTGGCTCTCGTTCTTGGTGCTATTGCTTTTGGTGCTCCTTGCTTTCATTTTTGGTGCTCTTGGTTGTGGCCCTTCATTTTTTGTTCATGGTTTTTGTTCCTGGTGTTCCTAGTTGTGCCATCGCCCCCCTCTTATTTTGTTCTACCATTGCCCCCCCTTCTCTCCTTGTTCTGCCATTGCCCCCCTTTTTTCTTAGTTTTGTTGTCATCATCCTCTTGGTAACACCTCCTTTTCTTTTGCTCTTGCTACCATTGCCTTCCTTCTCTGTTTTTGTTACCATCACCTTAAACCTTTTGGCAACACCTCCCTCCCTCTTTCCTGATGCTACTATCACCCTAAACCTTAAAACCATCCTAGTAGCACCATTTTCTATTATTGTTTTATACCCCTTTTTATTTTTGGTTTCCATTTTTCTCCTTATGTTGCTTTTTGCTTTTGTGTGATGATAAATTTTTTGGGTTATTATTTGGTGCATTGGATTGTTTAGTTGAAGATGGTGTTTTTCACAAGGTTGAGAAGGATGCAAAGTCCATGCATTGAATTTTAATTGTTGATGATAATAACAAGGTTGATGATTCAATAACTACATTGATTGTGGTGGTTGAAGGTTAAGATATTCCAAGTGAAGCAATGCTTCTTAATGCATTAATTGACCTTTCAAAATTAATGGATGAAGGTGAAGATCTTCAAAGTGTAGAAGTTGATAGATCCATTGTGAATGTAACAATCAAACCACCAAGTACGGTGGTTGAAGGTCAAGTTGTTAAAGGTGACCATTTTTTTTTGTACTAAATCGCATTACAAATTTTCATTTCATTTACTTTTGATTTTTTGTCCTTTTTCAAGGTGACTAATATGGTTCACACTAACGTTTAAAAACCTCCCCCACCCCACTTTCCTTGATGATTTAATGTAATATACGATCAATCATCCATGCTTTCAATAGAATATTCCCTTGATGCAATACCTTTGTCCAGGTAGTTACAATTATCTTCATTTGGGCATTACAAGTGGCTTGTGTGAACAAATCCAATGGAAATGTAATACTTGCATTTTTTTCATTTGAACATCACAATGACCAAACGAGGGAACGGTCATACTAATGACTAAACAACTAGGTATGGTTAGGTGGTGTTTGGTAAGTACCTACCTTTAGGGCTTGTAGGTATGAAAGTGAAAGGATGGCATAATCATTTACATGATGAAATGCAATACTTTCATCAAATCTCATCATTTAATGATGCCACATGGATTATATGTCGCAACCTTAGCTTTGGGCTCGCGACCAAGGCAAGGGCTTACAAGGTTGTGGGCCAAGAGAGAAGCCCAGGAGTGAAGGAAAGTGCGAAGGAATGAACCTTCATACTCCCAAATGAGCTTCCACTTTGGGAGTTGGAGTCCTGGTGGACTTTTGAATGTTCAGAGAGCAATTGCAAGGGTCAAAACCCAATGGCTTGAAAAGTTCTTTATACCATTGAAAAGCTATTGAAACGTAGATGTCTAAAATGGG
>Ga0116229_10007682_pt1 | contig 16974 bp, 7 predicted proteins | sample S1TSphgellanicum_3_FD_87313 | JGI IMG/M metagenome (GOLD analysis project Ga0116229, IMG submission 87313) | Host-associated microbial communities from peat moss isolated from Minnesota, USA - S1T2_Fc - Sphagnum magellanicum MG | ecosystem: Host-associated > Plants > Peat moss > Unclassified...
ACCTACTTATCATTTCTTACACCCTACATATGTACATGTTACCTACTTACTATTGTAACTTATACCTACATATTAAATACCTACCTACCTAGGTACCTACAAACTATTGACCTACAAAACTTAACCTACACCTACTTTAAATCACCTATGTTATAATTTAAATGTATTTAACTTACAATTTATCACCTACCTATAACTACCTTGCGAATATATGTAATAAGTACCTACCGAACCTACAAAGTACTACCTACCTACCTATAGGTACCTAAAAGTAATTTGCAACAAGTGTACTTGCTTAACCTACAACCTACCTAGGTAGCTAATGAAGCATGTAGGCTACCTAAGTAGCTAGGTTAGATAGGTAGTGAGGCTAGATTTAAATGGGGTGGCAAGGCAAGGTAAGTTATGACTACCTACTTACTTATTGTCTACCTAGATGCAATAGGAGGTCCCAAGGTAAGTAATAGGTAGATATGTTAAATCAAATGTAGGTAAGTAGGTTACTTAAATTAATTAGGTATAGGTAGATAGGTATTAAGTAAATAAGTAACTAGGCAAGGCTTTTAAGTAGGTACCTACTTGATTTTTGTTTAATCACGGTGTCACAACTCCCAAAATACCTATACTTAACCTATTACTACCTACTTAGGTCTACATAGGCTTTAAGTTAGGTAAGGAAGCTAATTAGACCTAGGTTAGGATAGCTAACTAAGTTAGATAAGCTATTTTAGCTTAGCAAAGGTTCAATTTTGTGGTATAAAATAATTGGTATATAGTTTTATGGCATTTTACATATTCATTAAAATGCCATAGAATGCCACAAAATTAAAATTATACCATTTATAATGTCATGATATATATATATATATATATAATGCCATAATTAATTATGAATGGATGAATTTAATGTGGCATATAATATGAATGAATGAATGATTTAATGTGCCAAATAATATGGATCAATGGATGGTATGACATATAATAGTGGTGGTAATGTGTTGGTAGGAAATTCAAAATTTGAATTATAGTTGAAAACTACTTGAAACAATGTCAATTTGCATAGTTGAAAGCTAGTTGACATCCCAACTATAACCACATATTTCATCCATCCATGGATGAAGGGATTGCCCTTATATAACATTGTCATTCATTTTGAGCTTTCTTTGCACTCTAGTTTGATTTTTTTTCTTTTTTTATAGTTTGTTTTGTTTTATCTTGTTCCTTTTTTTGCCCAACTTGTGTTTAGAAGTTTAAATCATGTCATTTAATATCAATTCATGGATTTTTTCAAGTGAGTGCATTGTGCCTTTTGCATGTGAAGAAGTTCAAGTTTTCATTTTGGGGTTATTGTTAAGTTGTTTTTTTTTTAATCATGTTTAAGTTTTTTTTTCTTTTCATTGCACTTTTTAAAAAAATTTATTAAGCACATTAAAGTCATATGGTGTCAAGGCAAATGAACATGAATAACATGAGGAAACAAGTTTATGGAGTTTGGAAGCCACCACCACACATGCCTCTTACAATTGTAGGTGCTTAAAAATAATTTTCTTCTTTTTTGTTTATTTTCTTTTTACCAAGATATTTCTTCTTTTATTTTTCCACCATGTTACCTTTAGTTAAATTCTTTTTTAGCTAGGTTTTGTTTTGAACTCTTGCTGGTTTTTGTTTCAACTAGGTTTGTCTTTGAACTTTCATTGAAGTAATTAGGCCGATTTTAGTACACTTAAATGTTTAAGGCGGTCTAGATCCAAGGGGAGGGCTCTTTTGTTTCTTGTGTCCAAGTAGATGTTGAACCCCTCCTCTTGGAGCATCTGAGGCACTAAAAATCATCAAAAACGGATCAGAAATGAGAAAATTATGGGCCCCCAAAGTAGGGGGGTCAAGAACTCAAAACAACAAACCACAACCATTTCTTGAACCCCCAAAAACTTCCTTTTTTGTTGCTTTGTTGTTATTATAGGCCAAAGATTATTTGTAGAACTTAAGGTGGCACTCCAATAGCACTTTAAATCAATTAAAATGAAGAAGAATGAGAAAATTATGAGCTTTGAAAGTAGGAGGGGTCCAAATAAAAGAAAAAAAGAAAATGTGTTTTGTAAATATGAAAATTTTTTTTCTTCAACTCTCATTGGTTTTTCTTCTTTTCTAGTTCCAAAACAAACATTTGGGCAATGAGAATTAAACTTATGAACCTTTTCAACCATCAATGCAAGTAAGGTTTTGATTATGTTTGTTTTAGTGAACTACTTTCAATTAAGTTTCAACTATATAATTTCTCCTATATTTTGATTAGGTTCAACTAAATTTCAGTTAGGTTTTAATTATGTTTGTCAACTATGTATAAGATAAGCCCATGATGTGTGCCATTTTTATTCATTATTTAGTTGCCATTTTTCTAGATTTCAAAGTGATTTTTTATTTGCCAAATCTCCTTCTTTTTGAGTAGTAAATGATGATGTTTTTATTGATTTTTAATGTGTGCAACTAATGCACACTTTTTTTTTGATGCATTATAATTTAGATTCTTATTAAGTTTTCTCATTTCTAACTACTTTCATTTTCTTTAATTTAAAAATGCAAGGTGTAGCTATGAACAAGTCAAAAAATGTGGTCTAACAAGGCAATAATCCAATTAAGCATGCCAACAATGAGTTCACACCATTAGTGCATAAACATAGGACAACCACCTTATAGGATAGTCATTTCATTGTTCCAATAAATGTTTGATTAATATTAACATCTTTAGGATGTATATGGGACCGTTTCTTACATGGGAATAATGTTTCCTTGCACAATTTTCAGATTATAATAGGTTTTGCATTCTTAGTTAATAATGTATAAGTAGACTATGCTTTTATTATTGTTTGATTTTCTTTAGTTAATTTTAGCTAGGTGTATTATCCCCATAATCTAGCTTTAGTAGTCTTACAATTGTGATTGTAATTTGTGTAAACTTGTAATCTCAACTACATTTCAATTAATTTACATAAATTTTGACTTGTTTTCAACTTGCTTTCAATTACCTTGTAATTATGTCTTTACTTTGGCTCAACTTCACATATGTTGAATGACCTACAAACAACAAGATGCCATGTATGTAAGTGTGTAACATAAGTGTCCACGTGGCACAATATCATATGCTAACATTTTCAATAAATCAATGATTTCAAGATTTTGAGACCATACACATGGCACACATCAAATAATTTAGTATTATGGTGGACCATGAATGCCCATGTGACACGTGTCAATGTTCCATTGGTTATAATATAATTGAATAATAATCAAAGTTCTAAATTTCCATGCCCTTCCTCAATGACATGACACATAGGTGGATAAAGTTCACCCATTAATTTGCCAACATGGAATCAACTAGGTTCAGTCATCATTTTACAATTGAAATGTGGCATTAATTAAAATGTATGTCGTTTTCAAATAAAATGTTGTCACTTCAACAATAACCCACAAATTGACACGTGTAGATTGTTTTCAACTATGTTGTAGGGTCAATTCAACATTGTCAATTATTTTGGAAATTAGTTGGGTCAAAACATGTAATTAGGAGCCAAAAAAGGGTGTTTGATGTTAGATACAATTAGTCAAAATAAAACATTTATTTTTTTATTACCAGTTAAAACCATAGTAATCATGGCAAGTTAGTCATTTTTCCTTCATATGAATGTCAAGGAACTTAAAGTAAAAATTCATTTGATCCAATTTTAAGTTTTGGTTTAAATTTAAAACATTTGAAAATGTACACCTATTACGTCAAATGGAGTCAATTTTACAAAGGACTATCAAAAGGACTCATATAATTAAGAAAATTCATTGAAAAAATTATGGATGATAAAAACATATTGGCCACACTAAAAAAACACTCATACTTTTAAAAATGTAAAATTTTAAAACTTTAAAAATTCAAAGAATGTTTCAAAATTGCTTCAAAATTTTAGAGCTTCAAAATTCCTTTATCATATATAAATGGGTTATAATGTACATGATGTATGAAGAAAAGTTATAGCTTAAATTATAATAAAACTAAAGAATGTGAACTTTTAATTTTTGGAGATGACTTAAAATTTTGATATTTTTCAAGATGAAACATTGAATATGTAAGGAATTTGCACACTTTTAAAAATTCATATTTATTCAATAATGATTAACAAAAAAATGTGATGCATTGAGGAACATTTAAATTGTTTTTACAAGTTACAAATAATTTCATTCAAAAATTCATTCGCATGTAAAAGTTTTTTTTTGGGGAAAAGGACTTGTAGTCCTTTTCCAAAGTAATCCCTTTGGCTCCTAGTTATAGGTTTTGACCCAATTGACAATGTCACTTTTGAATTGCAAAAACAAATTTGAAATTGAAAGTGATGTTTTCAACTATAAATGACACAAACGAAGTAGTTGAAAACATAGTTGAAAAATGGGGTTTTTCTCCTATTGCTCGGAGCATCTCATCTTGCTCAAATAATATGAGGCTCCTTAGTGGAGACAACATTTTGCAAATCAAATAAGAAGAAAATGTGAAGCATATAGCAGAAAGATTCGAAGGAATGCAAAATATTGATACAAATGGTCAACATACTCATAATTAAACAACCTCCTTGAGCATTTCTTGATAGGGGAATCAATGTCAAAGTTGTGAATATGTTCAAATTTAGGGTCGAGCGTGACCACTTTAATAAAAAGTTCCAACACCTCCAAAAAAAACCTCCATATTTGACTCTAAAGCCAAGATGTGGTACTCAAGGCTTTGGTAGGCCTTGACACTATTGCTTGCAAGGTGAAAGATGGTTAAACGCAAGATTTGAAGCAAAGAAATTGAGAAAGAATTTCTTGAAGAAGGGCACATACTTGTGGATACAAATAAATTCATAATAAACGATTTAGTCTTGGAGAAAACATCAATCTAGGCTTGAACCATAATAAGATGCATTTACTTAGTAGCCTTAAAGGGCCTACTAGCCTTGGATATAGACACAGAGGCCCTATCCGTCCAATTATACAACACATCTTCATTATGAACATCAAGAATATTGTTCACAAACTCATTGGATGGAGAGGAAAAGATAAATCTCCCACAAACTCCCATCGGGGACCTTAATGAAAAAAATTGCACATTAAGGAGAGTTTGCAAAATTAAAAGATAGATTTCAACTTAAGAAGAGAAGAATAAAGAATCCAATGAAATCTTATGGGACTATGATGGAACCTTTAGAAATGGGTCCTCGCTGTTCATGACTAATAATGAATTCACCATAGCCCACTTCATCTAAATATGGAAGCCATAGCTTTCTAGATAAGACCTAATGACTTCCTTTTAAATTCTAAAGTCGTTCGGGTGAAATAGTAACACAACCCATCAAAGGCCAAAAACTTTTTGGCAAAATCAAAGACTACCACAATGTATTCATCAACCTTCCAATTCCAAGGAGGAATATCAGAAGGAATCTTTGACACGAAAGGAACACAAAGGTTTCTAGGAATGTTAGTAATGATAAGTTAAACTTTGCCACCCGGGGCAAGCCCATCCTTGGGTGGTACCACTAGGAATGTCACACTTTGATTTTCTTAGACCCATCGAACTTTGAAAAATCATAAGAAACACTTAAACAAAAAAATTCATAATTTTTTTGGTGAATACATGTATTAGGTTCCACAAATGTTGAAATTTAAATAATATAAAAAATATTGTTTATTTTGATGTTCTTAATCATTACATTTATTAAAAAATTTAAAAACATAATGTTAGTTTTTTTCCTTGAACTTTTTGGTTAGGATTACAAATTTCAAACATTATTTTAGAATTTTCATGTGATTTTTTTTCCTAAGGTAATTTGGAAGCCATTATATTTTTAGGTTTTATTTTGCAATTAATTCATTGAATGTAATTTAGTTATGAATTATCAAAGTTGAGGTTGTCCATTTTTTAAAGGGTCATTTTGATTAGGAATATGAAATTTAAAATTATTTAATTTTCTTATTCCCAAAGAAACTTCAAGCCATTTATTAGAGCATGCAATGGATAAACATGAAATAGTAATAATTTATTATTGTGAAAACATTTAAAGAAAAGGGCCCAAAAAAATGATTTAGTTGTTTTTGGTTCTTTAACCATTCCTTGAGGTGGTTCTTAATGTACCACCCAAGGATGGGTTCACCCCTTGGATTCATCTACATAGAAAGAGGCCAAAAGTTAGTGCATCCAAGACAAGCAACTTGGAATATGTTGAAAAGTGAATGAAAATGTAATGTAAACCTACTTTGCGAATGAACTTGGAGATTGTCTCATACATCAAAGGCCAAGCCCAAAAAGAGATCTTGATGGCCACAATGGAAGGCCATGAAAATGGGAGGACCCTATGTTGAAAGCTATGAGGCTCATTGGAGGTAAAAACAATTGGACTTGGGCGGGATGGAAAAAAATGGAATGATCCCTACCAAGTGCTCCAAACTCCACTAAGAGGGAAGGTGGCAAGAATTGGTTGGGTAGTAGCCCTTCTTTTTCTCCTCATATCCTTTGTTATCTCGGACCTATAGTCTAGTTCAAAGAAACCTCAATAAAGGCCTCCTGATCTATATTAGAGGAGGGATTTTTTATTCCTTTCGTTCAATTTTCCCTTTCTTTTCTAATTAACAATTTTTTCACTTCCCACCCTCAACCTGTGTTCTTACAAAACTTGCAAGAATTTCAATGAAAGACGACTCAATATTCTCCTTGAATGGAATCTACAAGGTGGGGGTGTTATCTTTTGAACAATCAAGGTACCAACCACACTAGAAAAGATGAATATCAAGCTAATCCTTGAGTAAGTCCTTCCAATTCACATAATGTTATCCACCTTTGGGTCATGCCAAATCTCCAAGAGATTAGGGAGTTGATCAATGGCACCATGGAACAACAAGACATGATAAAAATACCTGCAAGGGCATGAACAACACACCTTCACAATGAAATCTACAAGCATGGCTACCAACTTTCCTATTTTCAACACCGAAAGTAGGGGATGTGGTGATCCCAAAAAATCTATGCGAACCAACACACATTCAGAAAGGAATTGGCTATAGATTAAAGATGGAATTAAGTATTTTGATTGAATGGAAAAGCACACAAGTTGGAATACATATACAACACCTATTTAATAGCCTCCTTGGTCCTTGAATTATTGTTACTAGGATTTGTTTTTTTGGATCCCATCCTTAGGTTTGAATTCCTGAAAAAAACAAGTCTCCCATACTGCCAACCTCCATTGTTGTATATACGAAGAGAGATAGATTATATCCAAGACCTTTCTCATAGTCAAACCAAAATTCAAAACTATTGCATCAAACAACTTAAGTGCCTTGATATGAAATTACAAGAATAGGAACGCAATTAGAAGAAAAATCTTGAGGAAAAAATGAAAAATAAAGAAGTAACAACTAGAAATAGAATACTTAATGCTAAAAGGTTGCCTTGTGTAACCATTTGTCAAATTGGGAATCAGAAATTTTTTTAGCCTCCTTTAAAAGAATAAATTCATTCCACATCCTAAGATAGGACTCTATTCAGCCAAGACACATGAGTTGATGAACATTTGAAAGCTTTTCTATCAACATCGATATCTCATGCTTTAAATTCATGTAATAATGAATGTATATCTCCTTCAAGAAATTTAAACCCAAGGATGGATCACATACTAGCAAGTGCTTGCAAAAGGCCAAATAATGATCCTTCTTAACCTATTTGATGGCTATTTCTATATGCTCTTGGAGCTTCAATGGTGAGCGGTCTTAAGTGTCAAGGAATCTTCATAATAAAGCTTGACTTCAATGTCCCCAATTATAGAAATCTCTTGCTACAAGAAGAAAGAAAAAACCACATTTTTTAACGTATTCAAGAGTTCGTAACTAAAATCTTATAATGCCATTTTATAAAATAAAAAAAAAACTTAGTTTCTTTATATGCTATTTATCTAAAATCAAGTCTTTAACAAGCACACGTTAAATTATAAGACCATGGCAAAGTCCTTTTAAAAGTTGCTACCAAAATTACAATTCATAATTTTTTATTTTGAAAGTCCATAACTCTAATGGTTTTTATAATTATGCAAATATAAAATGTGGGACAAATACATAATCAATTTAATATTTTCAAAATAAGTCCATAAATGGAAATTTTTAATTTATCTTACCCCATGGGTGAAAGCACATTATGGTGGCCAAAAAATGTAATCACAAATATTGTTTTTCAAAATTATGAACTTTCAACTTCCACCAAGCCAATATTAAAAGAGGTTTTCATAAATTATAGTCAAATAAGGTAGTCCAATAGCCAAATAATGCAATTGTCAAAAGAAACTACATTTTTTATTAATATTAAATGATTAGAGAGTATATTTGTGAGAATTTATATGTTGTCACGATATATTACAAAGTGCAAATATACTTTTAAAATGATTCAAATAATTACAAAACTTGATGAAGTATTTATTCATATATTGAATATACCATTTCAATTACAATAAAATTTGATTCATGTGAGTTCACAAAAAACATCTGGACAAGTTTTTCATTCAAATGATCATAAGTGTGTTGAACATTCAAAAGTTCATGCTTTATCAATGTCAACCTCTTTAACTCCCCAAAAGTATTTGTTGACCACTTTCCTTACAACAAGATGAGAGGCATGAAACTTGTTTGATTCTACCCTCAAAAAAGTGGCAACCTCATGTGCATTTTGAATTTTCATCCCATTAGGTTTTAGTTGTTCTTTCTTGAGATCATGTTTCATTAAAGCTCCTACTCAATCTAATTCCCCCTTGCCGTGGCTGGTAACAAAATAATTCCATGTCATTTCGCATCCACTTGTGAGTTCACTACAAATTGTTTCATTATGATACCTTGATATAAAAAACCAAGATCATGCACTTTTGAATTGACCAACACACCCATTAGACCACACCACATGATGTTGAAGAAAACAACCACTGTAATATGAAAGCATGTTGGACAGAAAGGATGTCATGCTCATTTTCATCATAAATGTAATAATGAATCTCTTTCAAGATTCTGAACCCAAGTTCAACTATATCAAAATCCTTGTTCCATTGAAACATAATATGCACTAGAATAGTGATTTGGAAACTAAACCAATGCATATCTTGTATTTCATTTTACACCATGAAAACATAGTTTAAAAAAAAAATTATGCATGATACCACAACATCTTCAAGTATATGTTGTAGGTAGTTTTTGAACTCCTTTTCTTGTCACTATGGCACATAATTATGCACAATGAAATCACCTAGTTGTGGCTTCAAATAGGCTATTGACTCAATAAGGGTTATATATTTATATTGGACCTGTGACATTTTTTTGTCTTGACCATTACTATTCTTCCCAACAACCACATACTTTATGCATCACCATTATACCAACTATTTTGTTGAAGTTTCAGTGGGACATAGCTTCAATTTTTCAACCCCACAATCCTGACTTTGGCCCATTAAACACACCCTTTTGTGAGACAAATCAAACTCCCCCTTTGAACAAAAAACTAACATTCATAAAATAATAATCCCATTGAATAGGCTCAAGTGAACACAACATGATTGTTGATTTATAGACCTTATCTCTAGCCTATATACCTCACATCAACACACATAATCTCCATGTACCCCTTTCCCAAGACTTCTTACATTGTCTAATGGGTCCAAATTCTTTAAGGTGTACCAAAATCTTGTCACAGTGTCACCCTTTTCTATCCTTTTTACCTAGTCCCTTTTTACCATGTAAAGACACATTTATGGATGATTATGATCAAATCTAGAATTGTAATGGTTTAAAATATAGTCCTTTCAAAAAATTGACAACTTTTGACCCATTATTTTTTATGGGGATCAAAATATAAGGTAAAATAGGATTATAGTAAGGACTAGCCCTTTTCGTCCTGTGTGGTACACTTTAAAATATTTTCACCCATATCCTAACATCAATTCCCTCAACTTGATGTGGTACTTACAACAAGTATTCCATTGTTTTAACTACTTAACAAACCAAGGCCTTAGTAATTGGAAAGAGGTGAAAAATCAAACTACAAAAAACTAGAATACAAACTGAATTAGTTGATGCATGTAACCATGACCACTCATCCCAAATGCACTAGCTTTATCATGTCTAATTAACCTTGGTTACTATAAAACAAAGCTACTATACACATTAAGTAGAAGGTCCAAGCATTAAAATAAAATTCAAGATCAATAACACCAAAAAAAGACAACACATTTGGATATGTACATGGCCATGACCATGTTGAAAACTCAAGCCCATTTGCTTGAAATCATTCATGACATGATTGTTGAAAAGCTACAAAAGTCTAGACAACAACTATACAAGGTAAAAGCACACTATAATGTATTTTTATGGAAGTCACAACAATAGTTTTTATGGCTTTGTCAATTCTTGGTTTTTACAACTCAAATGCATTTAAGAAATTCTACAAATATGGGTTGAAAATTGAAACATATATTCCAATCACTCTAACTTTGAAAAAAATACAAGTAAAAAAAGTCAATAGTTAGTGTAAAATGGACTTTACAATGTTGGCCACATCTAATGTCACAATCTTTAAAAAAATGTTTATGGATTATTTTCTTCTAGTGGATTTAAAGGACATGTTCAAAATTTTTTGGGGTTCCTACTTTGTAGGTTCAATAATACTTAAGATGAAAAAATCAAGTAGAAAAAGGTCTTTCATTTTTTAAGAGTGAAAATGAAGACCTCAAAACTCACAAAATCATTTTTATATCTAAACTGAATTTTCCAAGACCCATATCTATAAAAATGCTTTAGAAAGGTTTTAATTATAAACACACAAATTTGAATTTGGAAAAAAATTTAACTTCAACATGATTTAAATGTTTTTAAATGAAAAAAAACTAGAAATGGACTCTAAAAATGAACTTTAAATTGCCCATTTTGGTCCATTGGAATGTGTTTTTTTGCCTTACAAGCGGTGTTGCAAACATATTTATTCAAAGTACACATATTTAAACAAACATTCAAAAAAATAAAATTTAGACACATTTGAACAAACAAATTCAAACAAATATCTTGAAAGAAACATGCATATAGGTAATTTTATTTAAGGAATTGAAATATTCCAATGACTATATCAATAAACACAAGGTCATTTCTACAATAAAATTCCAAGCTTTGCAAAGATATATCAAGACCACTTTGAAAACTCAAATTGTCCATTCAAAGTGGTCATTTGCATTAAAATTCAAGCCTTGGATTACTATAAAACAAAGCTACTGTACACATCAAGCATAAGGTCCAAGCTTTAAAATAAAATTCAAGATGAATAACACCAAAAACAGACATCAAATTTGGATGTGTACATGGCCATGACCACTTTGAAAATTCAAGCCTATTTGCAGAAGTCATTTATGATCATTGCTAAAAAGCTACAAAAGCTAATCAAGGTTGACATAAGGGCATCAAATGCTAACACAAGGTCCATGTTCCATAACAAAGTTGAAAGTGATGCTACAAATAGATATATTCAAAATACACATGTATTTAAACAAATAGATAGATAGACAAATAGACAGACATACATTTAGATCATAGACATATTCAAACACATTCAAACATACAAGATGGATAGATAGATAGACATTCAAGTCATAGACATATTAAAAAAAATTCAAACATGAAAAACAAACAAACATATAGATAGACATTCAAACATATACATTCAAACAAATAGATTTAAATAGACATCTTGAAAGAAACATATAGGTAATTTTATTCAAGGAATTGAAATATTCCATTAACTATATCAGTAAACATAAGGTCATTTCTACAATAAAATTTCAAGCTTTGCATAGATATATTCAGACCACTTTGAAAACTCAAGCCCATTTGCTTGTTCAATCATTTATGATCATTGCTAAGAAGCTACAAAAGTTATTCACTTGAGGTGACATAGTGGCATCACATGATATTTCAAATTAACACAAGGTCCCAATTCTACAACAATTAAAAGTCATGTTGTAAACAAATATATTCAAAAATACACATCTTCAGATAGCCACATTCACATAAACATATTTAGATAGACATTCAAATAGACACCTTCAAACAAACATATTTAGACATACATATTGAAACAAATGTATGAGTTATTTTATTTAAGGAATTGAAATATTCTAGAACTAGTATATCAATTAGCACTTGAAGTCCTTTTTGAAATGAAATTCCAAGCTTTGCAAAGCATCCAAAAACTACTAGTTAGACCAAGTGATGCATGCTTGTCAAAAAGTCTAAAGACTCAAGTTGATTAGCCAGTGAATTTATTTATAATCAACCTTGAAAATCTAGTAATATACAATTGGTGATTTGTTCCAACAAAAACTCTAAACACTACATCATTCCTTAGATAATCTCTAGGCTCCTTAATAACACCACACCATTCCTTATATAATCATTAAGCTTTTTAATAACAACACACCATTCCTAAGATAATCACTAGGTTATTAAAAAACCACAACCTTGTTACTTGGTCATCATCGTTTACTTTAAAAAACCATAACCTTCTTTAAATCACAAAAAGATTGTTCATAAGTAGCCCAAACTTCCTTAGATCACCAACACGCTATTAAGAGACACCATAAAAGATTCCAATAGCAAACTTGACACCTTTAAATCAACACTGTTTTGAATTTTCCTTATGTAAGGATTATGCAATTGTGGTTGCAAACCTACACAAGATTGAAGAAATGCTAATGACACTTCAAGAAAGAAAACACAAGTTTATTGAGACATGATTTTTCAACAAGCAAAATTTTTGAACAATTTCATGCAAAAGTAGGAGCACCTGACTTATCTACAAGTATGTGTGGCATTGTTCTTTGAAAATCTTCACTCCAGTCTGCCTCCGTGTACACAATGTCAAAAGGTGACATTTACAACTACAAAAATTCAATCGTATGTGCCATCTATGACTAGAAATGACTACATGATTGCTAGTCCATAAGACCATGTCGTAAATGCCACTCTCACATTATTTGCAGCCACATTAACGACTATCGTTCACCATGACTACAATTGCAAAGGACATAATCATGGATCTAGTAAGACACATAGGAGCCTCACAAAGTGCCACATGTCACAATTTAAAAAAAAACCAAAAACATATATTTTTCTCATTCAAATCAAATATTGCCACATGCTAGCCTTTTAACCTAGGGGAGTCAACCTAAGAAGCCTAACCTAAGCCACCTAACTTTAAAAACTTACCATAGGTAACCTAGCCTTGAAGCCTACCCTAGGCAACCTAGCCTAGGCATTAAAATGCTTCATAGGCTAGGCAAGCCACCAAGGCATCTATCTAGACATCTAATTATTTAGGTGTCTAGCTTTGTGAATGGGAAGATGAATTCCCAACCTCCACTTTGGGGAACAAGTCTTTAACCATTGCACCATCATTTATTTGTGATAACTATTACTTAACACTAATTTACAAACAATAATTTTTTTAGATCAAGTTAACCTAGGTCGCTATAGGTTAACCTAGGTTGACATAGACTAATTTAGCCTACCTAGTAGCTTAACCTTGGCTAACATAGGTTAACATAAACTAACTTAAACATTCCTAACCTAAATGTAGGCCTACTTACCATAAATTAATGTAGACTTAAACTAGCCTAAAGTAAGCTAAACTTGATTAAACTAAACATAAATTAGGTTAAACATAATTGTGTAGGCTAAACTTGGCTGGACTTAATATTAAGGCAAAATTGGCTAAACTTAACTAAACATGGCTATTTAGGTTTAACTTGGCTACACTTGGCAAAATTTGGTTATTTAGATTATATTTTGTTAGATTTGGAAAAAATTGGCTAAACATGCCTATTTAACTTAAACTTAGCTAGACTTGGCAAAACTTGGCAAAACTTGGCAAAACTTGGTTAAACATGGGTATTTAGGTTAAACTTAGTTAGATTTAACAAAACTTGGTTAAATAAGGCTACTTAAATTAAACTTGGTTAGACTTGGTAAAATTTAGCAAAATTTAGCCCTAAACATGGCTATTTAGGTTAAATTTGGCTAGACTTAGTAAAACATAGCACAATTTGGCTACTTAGGTTAAACTTGCTTAGCACAACTTAGATAAATTCAACTAAACTAGGGCATTAAGGATAAACTTGGCAAAAATTAAATAAATTAGGCTAAAGTAGGATATTAAAGCAAAACTTGGCAAAACTTGGCAAAATATGGTTATTTAAATTAAACTTGGTTAAATTTACCAAATTTTGGTTATTTGAATTAAACTTGGTTAAACTTGGATAAATTAGGTTAAACTAGGGTATTGAAGCAAACTTAGTAAAACTTGGTTAAACATGGTTACTTAAGTTAAACTTAACTAAACTTGGCAAAACTTGGAAAAATAAAATAAAATAAAGGTATTGTGGTTAAACATGGTTATTTAAGTTAAACTTGGCTATACTTGGCAAAACTTAAATGAATTAGGTTAAATTAGGGTATTAAGGCTAAACTTGGTTAAATAATGGTTTAAAATGGATATATTAGGTTAAATTAGGGTATTGAAATAAAACTTAATTAAACTTGCTTAAACATGGCTACTTCCCTATGCTAAATTTGAATAAACTTGGCAAACATGGTTAAACTAGACCACTTAGGTTAAATTTGGCTAATTTGGGTTGAATTTGGTTAATTTGATTTTTCTAAACCAACTAAAATTGGTGAAACCAAGCTAAATTAATTTTTAAATATTTTGTTAAGTTAGAATTAAGATTATTAAACTAAGATAAATTAGTTTAAATTATATTGAATTATGTTAAATTAAGTTACATTAAGTTAAATTAGATTATGTTATTAAAATTAAATTAAACTAGAATTAAATTATGTTAAAGTAAGTCAATTTAGGTTATGGTAAACTAAACTAGATTACTTCAACATTTGTTTGTCCATTTCAAACTAAATTGAATTTGGTTATATTATTTCAAATTCAAATATTGTTTCAATATGAATACATTAGTTGTGTAGTGATATTCTTAGTCATAATTATTTGTAGTCCTAATTATAATTGTATGTATAGTCATGTAGTCATAATTTTAACCATAGTCATTAAAATGGTAGCAACTAAAGGCCACATATGACTACATGACTATGTTTAGACATTAGTCACAAGATGTCCTAGTCATGAAAATGACATTTTGGCATTGTGTGTAACATCTTTATAATTAAGCGAGATTGCTATTTTGGTATTCCATCAATAAGTTATCAAAAAATTTGTCAATTTTGAAAGGATGTTTGACCTATTAACACGTTGGTGAAATATCCAAAATATAACTCCAAATGAATCTAGCAACTATCTTTTTTCAACAACCCTCCTAATGTTCCTCTTGTCCACCTCTAACACCTTTACCACCTCTTTAAAACTTTCTATAGATTGGGAGGTGGCCAAGATAAAAAATGATATCTTTTGCCATGGTGATTTTTGAACATTTTGCACCAATCAAATGGGAAGTGAAACTAGATTATTTAAAATTATTTACAAGATTTTGGTTTGTTTTCACTTTCTGCAAATCTTGGAAGTAAGGTGGCAAAACATTTTTTAACAATAGGTGACTAAACAACTTTTCCAAAACAATGTTTTCCAATACCTAATTAGTCCATGTTAGGTATTCAATTATGAACATTGTTATGGTCCTTGCATACGCAACACTGTTCCTTTGACATTGTCTTTGATTTCTAGAGGAATTGGATACAACATTCACATCATTGATTTGTTGCAAAAACTATTGTTGCAATGTTTGTTCTTTTACATAATCTTGGGCTTTCTACTTTTTGTATTCACATTGGCAGTCTTGAGCACACACCCTCTTATGTTGCTTACAAACATCCTCCTTTTGCACTTGTTCATCTTCTCCTTCACTCTCAACACACAACTCATCATGATTAACATTTTGATCGGCATGATGCTTTTCATTCTCTATATGTAACTATGAGGATCCTCATTATCTACACGTAACTTTTCATAACCATTGGTAGATGTTCCGGAACTATCTTCATCCACCAAATGAGGAATTACAACAACCTTAATTTTTCATTTATTCCTGTTGCTTCCCATGAAAAATTCAAAATTTGAACATGAAGCTTTTACATTGCATTTGCTCAAATGTTAAATTCAATGTAGAAAACACAGCTCCCCTTAGACAACAATAAATTACATTTACAAATTACAACTTGCATAAAACACTTCCAACCACTACTAGAAATTCTGTCATATGCAACCACTAGGTTTGCAATTGGGATGCAACTGCCTTGTCGCATGCAACTACAATGGATTTTTGCCCTCTTTTTGGGTGTGTATGCAACTATGGTGCAACTATGATTAGCTTCATCCCAACCTTTGGATGATTTCTGTGATATATCATCGTATATATTTGATATGCATATATTCATAGTTGCATGTGCAACCAAAATAGGCCAACTATGGTCTTTTGGTAAGCTAAGTACACATTTTTTTGTAACCAGGGACTGTTTTTTCAAACACAATTGGAGAACGCGGGAGAGTTCTGTCGTGGTGTTCGGTGTCTGTCTCGAGCTTCTCAACGGAACCCTAAACCTTGGCATTGGAAACCCTAATGGGATTTCCTTCACTCTTCTCTTGGTTGTGCACAATTTCTCGTTTGCATATTGGGCTTTGTTAGAGGAACTGCAGAGCCCTTTTTGCTTGCTTGCTTACTGCTTTTCCAGACTAAGAACTGCTTAGGTCTGGCTTGTTTGGTGTTTTTGGGAGAGTTCTAGGATGGTGGGAAACCAGTTAGAGTAGCACTAACGGATATTGTTCATGAGCTTTGGAGGAGGACGGGGTGGAAAAGTGCAGAGAGAAGAGGCTTCTTTTTGTCTCTGTTTCGGTAGAGGAGCGAGGCAGGAGCTTCTTCTTTGCTG
>Ga0116229_10007684_pt1 | contig 16973 bp, 15 predicted proteins | sample S1TSphgellanicum_3_FD_87313 | JGI IMG/M metagenome (GOLD analysis project Ga0116229, IMG submission 87313) | Host-associated microbial communities from peat moss isolated from Minnesota, USA - S1T2_Fc - Sphagnum magellanicum MG | ecosystem: Host-associated > Plants > Peat moss > Unclassified...
CCACGATGACCACGCGCTGGGCCATGACGAGCATGGCGGCCATTATCCGGGCTTCGTGTCGCGGTGGTTCTTCTCCACCAACCACAAGGATATCGGCACGCTGTATTTGATTTTCGCCATTGTGGCGGGAGTCGTCGGCGGCGCTCTGTCGCTGGTCATGCGCGCGCAGTTGATGTATCCGGGCAGCCACATCGTCGCCGATGGGCAGCAGTGGAACACGATTGTCACTGCGCACGGCCTGATCATGATCTTCTTCACCGTCATGCCGGCAATGATCGGCGGCTTCGGCAACTGGTTCATTCCGCTGATGATCGGCGCGCCGGACATGGCGTTTCCGCGGCTGAACAATATCAGTTTCTGGCTGCTGATCCCGGCATTCATTCTGATCATGACCGGCCTGGTGATGAACGAGAGCGGCAGCGGATGGACGCTGTATCCGCCGCTGTCGAACGCCACTTACGAAACCGGCCCGGGCATGGATTTCACCCTGTTCGCGCTGCATCTGGCGGGCCTGTCGTCACTGCTGGGCGCGATGAACTTCATCACCACCATCTTCAACATGCGCGCGCCGGGCATGACGTTGCACAAGATGCCGCTCTTCATCTGGGCAATGCTGGTCACCACCTTCCTGCTGCTGCTGTCGCTGCCGGTGCTGGCCGGCGCCATCACCATGCTGATTTTCGACCGCAATTTCGGCACGTCGTTCTTCGACCCGGCCGGCGGCGGCGATCCGGTGCTGTGGCAGCATCTGTTCTGGTTCTTCGGCCACCCGGAGGTTTACATCCTGATCCTGCCGGGGTTCGGCATCATCAGCCATGTCATTTCCACCTTCAGCAAGAAGCCGGTGTTCGGCTACCTCGGCATGGCCTACGCCATGGTGGCGATCGGCGTGGTCGGGTTCGTGGTGTGGGCGCACCACATGTTCGTCTCCGGCATCAGCGTCGATACGCGGGCTTATTTCATGACCGCGACGATGGTCATTGCGGTGCCCACGGGCATCAAGATCTTTTCCTGGATCGCCACGATGTGGGGCGGTTCGATCGACATGAAAACGCCGATGCTGTGGGCGGTGGGGTTCATTTTCCTGTTCACCGTCGGCGGCGTGACGGGCGTGGTGCTGGCCAATGCCAGCATCGACCAGGTGCTGCACAACACCTATTACGTGGTGGCGCATTTCCATTACGTGCTGAGCCTGGGCGCGGTGTTCAGCATCTTCGCCGGCTGGTATTACTGGATCGGCAAGATGAGCGGTCACCAATATCCCGAATTCTGGGGCAAGCTGCATTTCTGGACCACGTTCATCGGCGTGAACCTGACTTTCTTCCCGATGCATTTCCTCGGCGCCGCCGGCATGCCGCGCCGCTACCCTGACTATCCGGCGGCCTTCGCGGGATGGAATTTCGTCAGCTCGATCGGCGCCTTCGTCGGCGGCCTGTCGGTGGTGTTCTTCCTCATCGGCGTATGGAAGACGTTCCAGAACAAGGACGTGCTGGCCGACAATTATTGGGGCGAGGGTGCCACGACATTGGAATGGAGCGTGTCGTCGCCGCCGCCGCATCACACTTATGAAGAGCTGCCGGTGATCCGCTGATGGCAATAACGACCGTCACAACCGCGGGTCCGGCCGCCTGCGCTGGTTCCACCGCGGATTGGCGGGACTGGCTGAAGCTGATGAAGCCGCGCGTGGTGAGCCTGGTCGTGTTTACCGGCGCGATAGGGCTGGCGGTCGCGCCGGGGCACCTCAATCCGGTGTTGGCGTGCGCGGCGGTGCTATGCATCGCGGTGGCGGCGGGTGCGGCCGGGTGCCTGAATATGTGGTGGGAACGCGACATCGATGCGCTGATGCGGCGCACGATGCGCCGGCCTATTCCGATCGGACGCATCGAGCCGGCCGACGCGCTGGCATTCGGCGTGGCCCTGTCGGTAGGCTCGGTTCTGGTAATGGCGCTGGCGACCAATTTCTGTGCCGCTTTCGTGCTGGCGCTATCCATTGCGTTTTACGTGTTCATATACACGATGTGGCTGAAGCGGCGCACGCCGCAGAACATCGTCATCGGCGGCGCCGCCGGCGCATTTCCGCCGGTGATCGGCTGGGCGGCGGTCACCGGCACCATCGATGTGATGCCGATCCTGATGTTCCTGCTGGTATTCTTCTGGACGCCGCCGCATTTCTGGTCGCTGTCGCTGTATGCCTGCAAGGATTACGATCGCGCCGGTGTGCCGATGCTGCCGGTTGTGGCCGGCGCGAAGGTCACGCGCCGGCAGATTTTCGGCTACACAATGCTGATGTCCGGCGTGGCCGTTCTGCCATGGGTGCTGGGCTACGCGGGCCGCTTTTATGGGCTGACCGCGTGCGCCTGCTCGCTGGTGTTCTGCGTGCTGGCAGGGCTGGTTCTGTTCGACCGGCAGGATGTTGCGGGGCGCAGCCTCACCGGCGATGCACCCGCGCGGCGCGCCTTCCGCTATTCATTGCTCTATCTGGCGATTCTGTTCACGGCGCTCGGCGTGGACCGGGTGGTAGGCTGAGGATGGATGAGTTTCCGCCACGGCCCAGCGCGGATGAAGCCGAGATGCTGGTCAAGCGGCAGCGTGGCCGGAACATTGCAGTGTTGGTCGCCCTGGCGTGCCTGGCAGCTTTGTTCTTCGCGATTACGGTGGCGAAATTGTCCCAGGCGTAAATAAGGCAGACGTTCTTTTCTGAGGAAAAGAACCAAAAGACTTTTTCCCTACGCCTGCACAAAGTCACCGGGCCTAGTCGATACGTCAGGGATTGCTTCAAGATCAAAGGTTTTTGGTTTTTTTTCAAAAAAGAACCGCTTCGTAGGAGAGTTGCTGGGAATGGACACAATACCGCACGGCGGCAGCATCGTCGCCAAATCGGGGCTCAAGCAGCCCTATCACCTGGTGGACCCTAGTCCATGGCCCATCGTCGGCGCCGCGGGTGTGGGGCTGCTCCTGAGCGGCATTGTGTTCGCGGCCCATTACGGCGGTCCGGGCCCCGCGCGGATCTATGATCTGCCGATGGTGGGCGGCCTGCTGCTGGTGCTGCTGACCATGTTCAAATGGTGGAGCAACGTGTTGCACGAAAGTGCGACGCCCGGCATGCACAGTCCCGTGGTGCGTCTTGGCCTGCGCTATGGCATGACGTTGTTCATTACGAGCGAGGTGATGTTCTTCGTTGGGTTCTTCTGGGCGTTCTTCAACTTCGCCATCTTCCCCGAACATGTCGCCGGCGTTCTGAACCCGACCTGGCCGCCGCCGGGCATCCACACCTTCGATCCGTTCCGTATTCCGTTCCTCAACACCATGATCCTGCTGCTGTCGGGTGTCACGGTGACGTGGGCGCATCACGCATTGATCGAGAACGACCGCAAAAACCTGCTGTTCGCGCTTGGCCTGACGATCGTTCTGGGCATGTCCTTTACCGCACTGCAGGCAGTGGAATATTCCGAGGCGCCGTTCAAGTTCGCAGGTGGCGGCATCTATCCGTCGGTGTTCTTCCTGGCCACCGGCTTTCACGGCTTCCACGTCATTGTCGGCACGACATTCCTCGCCGTGTGCTGGCTCAGGGCAAACGCCGGGGGCTTCACGCCAACGCGTCATTTTGGCTTCGAGGCGGCTGCCTGGTATTGGCATTTTGTCGACGTGGTCTGGCTGTTCCTGTTCTGCTTCATCTACGTGTGGGGCGCCGGACCGCCGGCGATAGAGTAGGCGCGCCCATGGCGGCCGATCAGGTCAGCGTTGTCACCGCGACGCTGACCTGCCGCTGCCCGCGTTGCGGCAAAGGAACGTTGTTTTCCGGCCTGATCCAATTGCGTCCCGCTTGCGCGGCCTGCGGCCTGGATTTCTCCAAAATGGATGTCGGCGACGGGTTCGTGGTGCCGATCCTGATGGTACTTGGTTTCGCCGTCGTCGGCGGTGCGATCTGGTTCGATTTCACCTTCAATCCGCCGCTATGGGTGCACGCGCTGATTTGGCCGCCGGTGACGCTGATCATGGCGGTGCTGATGACGCGCTATTTGAAAAGCTTTTTCGCCGTGCAGCAATATCACGTGCGCCGGGCGGAAATGGGGCTGTGACGCGGTCGTCGGTCGGCGGTCGTCGGTCGTCGGAAAAGCCGTTGCGGTCGGCTTTTATCACCACTGCCGTTGCACTTTGCATTTTGATTTCGCTGGGCGTTTGGCAGGTGCGGCGGCTGCACTGGAAGCAGGGGCTGCTGGCGGAAATCGACCACGCGGAGCAATCGCCGCCGGTGCCGCTTGCCGGCACGCCGCCCCGCTTCACCAAGGTCTTTACGCGCGGCACCTGGCTTGCGGGCGCCGGATTATATGGGTCGTTCGTGCAACAAGCGCCGGATGGATCGTCGCGCCTCGGCGCGGACCGGCTGCAAATGTTGCAAAGGCCGGATGGCCCGCCTCTGGTCGTCGATCTCGGCTGGGTGCCCACCGAAGGCACCCCGCCGCCGATCGCCACGGGTGCGGCCACCGTCGAAGGCTACGCCCGCGCGCCGGAGCATCCGCACTGGTTTTCACCGGATGACGACCGCTCGGCGCATCGATTCTACACACTCGATCCCGCGGTGATCGGGGCGGCGATGGGGCAGGGGCGCGTGGCGCCGTTCACGCTGGTCGCGATGGGCAAGCCGACCGATACGCCGCCGATTCCCGCAACCGCCCTGCCGCGGCCGCCCAACAATCATTTGCAATATGCGTTTACCTGGTTTGGGCTGGCGGCGGCCTTGGTGGGGGTGTTTGCGATGTGGGTGAAAGAAGGGCGCGGATAGATGAGGAAGCAGTTCTTTCTTGAAAAAAAGAACCAAAAAACTTTTGTTCTTTTGGGCGAAGCTTCATTTTGGTGCAGCATTGTTGGAACTTGTTGCTGACATACGCTTCGATCGCGTTTTGCCGTGTCTGGTCGAAGGCTGGTGCGAGCCGGAGGCACAGTTTTCCTGGACCATCGGAAAACGCAGCCTTATCGACCTGCCATGCGCCCCTGGCGCCGCCCCCTACCGCCTTATTATCCAGGGTCACCCCTACCTGCACCGGCCTGAACTTTGCCGCCAGCGCCTCGATGTTGAGGTCAACGGCAAAATGCTGGCATCGCTCGAGGTGGATGACCTGTTCACCCACCTGATCCGTATTCCGCAAGGCGTAATTTCGCAGGGTCGCGCGCAGATTGTCTTCCACCACCCCGACAGTGACAGCCCCGCGCGCCACGGCGCCACCGATACCCGCAGTCTCGGCATCCGCTTCTGGCACATCAGATTGTTCCGCGTAAGCACCAAACGCGTCCGGGGCACGACGACCGGCAGGCGGCAGAATGATCGTGCCGCTGTTGCGCAGCAACTCGGCGCCCTGACGAGGCAGGTCGAGCTGACGCAAGGAGAGATCAATTTATGCAAAAATCTGCGCAGCAATGACACGGAAAAAATGGCCGGCGCCGCGCTGGATTTGGCATTCTGAAAACTGTTCCTGGAATGTCTGTCCCACGGCTACATCATTGCGGCATCCGAGATGGCCAGGCGCGCGGCCGGCACCGCTGCATTGGCGCTCGAATACGACGGCAGCGCCGGCACCGATATTTCGATCGTTCGCTTCACGAAAAGCCCGTCAGGCGCCTGCGTGTTCGGAGTTTCGCCGGCGCTGCGCGGCATGGCGGCCGTGCCCGCAGACATGAGTGCGCCCACCGTCATATGGCGATTTCTCGCCATCCTGCCGATGTTTGCGCGTTATGCGCGGTCCGCTGCGCCGGCGGGCACGTGCCTGGTCAATCTGGGCGATGAAGGCCATGCCAGGGGCGTCGCTTTCTGCAATGTTCCATCCATGGATACGTTGCTCGTGCCCGATCCCTATTTCCTGTCCACGCAGGGCTACGCGGACATGCGTGAACCCGGCGCTGCAGCGCGGCCGTGGGACCAGCGCCGGCCGGTGGCGTTGTGGCGCGGGGCGCCCACCGGGTATCGCACCACGGACAGCATTCTCGACTTGCCGCGACTGGCACTATGCGCGCTGGCGGCCCGCAACGATTACGCCGCGTATCTAGACGCCGGCGTGACGGGGCTGGCGCAGGTGCAATCGCAAGCGGAAATCGACCTGCTGCAGCGCATGGGCATGGTGCGCGATTTCATACCGCCGGCGCGGTTCCAGAACTGGAAATATCATATTGACATAGACGGCAACACCAATTCCTGGCCCGGCCTGTTTCAAAAGCTGCTGAGCGGCTCGGTGGTCCTGAAGGTCGCCTCGGCCCGCAAATTCGCGCAATGGTACTATGATCGGCTGAAACCATTCGAGCATTTTGTGCCGGTGCAGCCGGACATGTCCGACCTGATCGAGAAAATACGCATCCTGCGCGCCAACGACCAGCTTGCCAAGGCGATCGGTGCGCAGGGCAGGGCGCGAGCACTTTCGATAAGCGTCGACGCGGAAATACGAGCGGCACAGAACATCATCGAAACCGCGGTGTCGATCGAAACCCACACCGCCGATTTGCCGGTACTGCCTTAATACCAAGAGTTTTTTGTTTCTCCTTTTCAAAAAAGAAATGCTTCCTTCTTTCATTCGACCGTCGGTTTCAATGCCGGTAATCCCAGGAGGTTTGCATGCCAGCCACCGCCGATCGTGTCATGAACCTGCTCTACGGCAGGAATATCTGGGCCGAATTCGGTTTCGATGCGCGGAACGTGCACCACCAGGGATGGAACGGCACGCATCAGGCCTTGCGCCGCGTCGCGTTTACCGCGCCGCAGCCCATTGTCCTGGATGTGGGCGTCTGGAAGGGCGAATCCACCATCACGATTGCCAAGACCATGCGGGATGCGAAGCTAGATGGTTGCGTTATCGCCATAGACACGTTCCTGGGTTCGCCGGAGCATTGGTTCCACCAGGGAACAATGTTCGGCAGAAACGTCGGCATGCCCGATCTTTACCGGACCTTTCTGTCGAATGTCTGGTCGCATGGGTTGCAGCCTTACGTCGTCCCGATGCCGCAAACATCGGCCGCGGCCGCACACATACTTCGCGGCCTGCCGTTGCGGATTTCCGGCGTCCATATCGACGCTTCGCACGAATATGCGGACGTGATGCGGGACGCGACCGATTATTGGTCCATCCTGTCCGCCGGCGGCGTTCTGATCGGCGATGACTACGACAAAGGCTGGCCCGGCGTGATGCGTGCGGTAGATGATTTCGGCCGCACCATCGGAGGCCTTGTCACGATCGATCATCCGAAGTGGCTGGCGCAGAAACCTTGACGGCGCGTTGGCAAAGGAAGGACGTATTTCTTTCTTGAAAAAAAGCAACAAAAAACTTTTGCTCCTTGGGAGCGGAACAATTTCATGCCTTTATCCGCTATGTCCGGTTTCTCGCCATAGGCGGTAGGCGTTCGCGCAAATGCTGATCCAGGACCGCAACTGGAAATCGTACGCGTCATTGATCGGCGCCAGTTTATCGATATTGCCACGAAACAGATGCGGGCCTAGCAGATCGACGCTGCCTGGTGGCTTGTCCTCGCTCACGGTCACAAATAGCAGCGCGTTTGGCCCGTATGAGCGCAACAGCGTCAGGATCGGCAGCGCATGGGCCTCTGTCATCGTCCCGCGCCGCTGGTAGACGAATAAGTTCTGTCCGCTCTCCAATACTTCCAGCAGGCGCCGCCGCTGCAATCGCATGCGCATGATTTGCTTGGCCAGGAAATCCGCCTCGGTGACATGGTTCACGTGCAACCACGAATGTGCGTATAAGCCGTAACGATCATGCCGGAACAGCCACTCCGGGTCCGGCCCGCCACCGGAATAGGCGCGCAACAGCGCCGGATCGTCCACGCCTTCGAAGCCGAGATCCAGGGCTTCCAGCAGCTTGTGGATCGACATCTGGGCAAACCGTAGCAAACCCTGCGGTTCCGCGCCGCAGGCCCGCTGCACCAGCCCAAATTCGCAGTTATGACCCAGGCTTTCGAAATGCAGCATCAACTCGGGCAATGCGAGACCGGTACAAAATCGTGCCAATTCCGCCAATCGTTCCGGCGGATCGCCGTCACTGGCGGGCAATGGCGGAAGGCGGCGTGCCGCCGGCCGTGTCTCGGGCGGTATCCATACCAGCAACGCCTGCAGGATCCGGCAGCCAAGCCTGCGGCCATCGTTGTTGATCCGCAAATCCTTCGGGCTTATCGCATCGGGTAACGCCAGGCATATTTCGATCTCCGAACGCCCCGCCACGATCGCGCCGGGAATGCGGAACCCCAGAACCGTGTCGTCCTGAGCCTGCTCGACGCCGACCGGGACGCCCTCGACCGTCAAACCGATGCGCTGGTTGATCAGGTAGGGCGGCTCCATGAATGGCCGCACGCCGAGTTCCAGCATCAGGTCGCCTTGTCCCGGATGCAGGCTCACGCGCAACACGGCTTGCGGGCCGAGTGCCCAGGTGTAGCCGTCTTCCGGCCAGGAAAATCCCTCCATCTGGCTGGCCGCCGCGTTGCCGTCCTGGCCGAATACCAGGTGTGCCGCGGCCTGAATCGCGGCCGAGCCGACTGGTTCTGCCTCAGCCACCTCCTTTTCAGCCACCACGCCCGGTCTCCCGCCACAGCCGATAGGCATTGGCACAAAGGCTGATCCAGGCCCGAAAATCCGTGTCATCCGACCAGCCGGTCGGGGGCACGCGCGCGAGATTGCCGCGATACAGATCGGCGGAGAGGCGGTCCACGCTACCGGGCGGTCTGTCGCGGTTCACAGCGACGAACAGCAGCGCATTGTCGCCGTGGCTGCGCAACATGTTCAGGATCGGCAGCACGTGGGCGGCACTGTCGTGCTCCGGCCGCTGATAGACGAACAATTTCTCCCCGCTTTCCAGCACCTCGAGAAACCGCCGGCGCTTGAAGCGGAGCTTCTTTATTTCGTCCGCCACAACCTGCTCCCGTTCGGCCTCCACCACGGGGCGGTAGGTATGCCAATGCATGTCATATCGCAGATTGCGGCCGATCCATTCCGTCTCGCCCCCCCAGCTCGGGTATAAACGTATCTGAGCGGGGTCATCGATGCCCTCGAAACAGAAATCCAGACCTTCCAGAAGCCGCGGCGCCGATGTGCCGGCAAATCGCAGCAGACCCAGAGGCTCCGCGCCGCAGCGCCGCTGCACCAGGCCGAGCTCACAGTTATATCCGAGGCTCTCCAGTTGCAGCATCAGGTTTTCCGACGACAGGCCGGTGATGACCCGCACCGCGTCCTCCATGGCACCCGGCAATTGCCCGCTCGCGGCGGGCAGCGGCGGCATCTGACGCCGATGCACCGGCACGTTCGGCGGCACCCACATGACCCGCAACTCGCGCAATTCGAATCCCAGCAAGCGAGAGTCGCGGCCAGCGCCGAGTTCGGCAGGGCTCGCCGCATCCGGACTGCTTAGAACCAGCCGGAGCTCGTTCCCGTCTTCGAGCGATGCGCGCGCGACGCCAAAGCCGATCACGGATTCGATCTGAACCAGCACGTCACCGGCCGGCGCCCCGTTCGCCGTCAGCACCAGTCGTTGTCCGGTCAGCGCCGGCGGACGCACCAGCGGTTGCAGCACGCATTCCACCAGCAGGTCGCCGTCGCCTGGCACCAGCGGTATGTGCAGCGCGGCGTGCGGGCCCAGGCACCAGGTCCCGTTCTCGTTCGGCTCCGCCCACCCGGACCCCTGGAACCTGGCGGCGTTCCCGCCGGTGCCGAAAAATATCTGCGCCGCAGTCGATATCAAGAACCGCCCCTCGACGGACGATAGGTCGGGGATTGCTTCGAGAGCAAAAGTTTTCTGGTTCTTTTTTTAATGGAGAACGACTTCCTTGTTGTGCGGAGCCCCCATCTGCACGCCATGCAGGCGGCACGCGTCCGGCCATTCTATATCGGCAGCGAGATATATCGGCGATCGACCTATGGCGGCAAGCACCCGCTCGCGGTGCCGCGCGTGTCCACCACCACTGATTTATGCCGCGCCATGGGCTGGTTGCCGGACGAGGTGTTTATCGAGGCGCCGGTGGCCACCGAGGCGCAGGTCACGCGCTTTCACCATCCCGACTATATCGCGGCGCTGCGGCGCGCCGAGGCGAACCAGAGCGTTTCGGACGAAGACCGCGACCGCTTTCGCATCGGCGCCGACGGCAACCCCGTCTTCGCCGAAATCTACCGCCGCCCAATGACCAGTGCCGGCGGCATCCTCCGCGCGGCCGAGCTTTGCGCGGATGGCGGCACCGTGTTCTGCCCCGGCGGCGGCACGCACCACGGCCGCCCCGATCGCGCCGCCGGGTTCTGCTATCTCAACGACCCGGTGCTCGGCATCCTTGCCTTGCTCGACCAGGGACTGTCCCGCATCGCCTACCTGGATATCGACGCCCACCACGGCGACGGCGTGCAGGACGCGTTTCATGACGACCCGCGGGTTTTTACCATCAGCATCCACGAAGCCGGCCGCTGGCCGCACACCGGGGCGGCATCCGACCGTGCCGGCGGCATGGCGCGTAATCTTCCGGTGCCGCAAGGTTTCAACGACACCGAGCTGCGCTGCCTCATGCAGCATGCCGTGCTGCCCTTGATCGGCCGGTTCCACCCCCAGGCGATCGTTCTGCAATGCGGCGCCGATGCGCTGGAGGAGGACCCGCTGTCCCGCCTGGCGCTGTCCAACAACGCGCATTTTTCGGTCACGGCGGTTTTGATGCAGCACGCCCCAAGGCTGATCGTCACCGGCGGCGGCGGCTACAATCCCTACACCGTGGCGCGCTGCTGGGCCGGCGTGTGGGCCACGTTGAATCTCATTCCCATCCCGCCGCGCACCACGCCAGCGGCCGAGGCAATCCTGCGCGGGCTCACCTACAATCGCGCCGCCGGCCGTAACCCGCCCGCCCATTGGTTCGGCAGCTTGCGCGACGCGCCGCGGGAGGGAATGGTGCGGCCCGAAATCGCCGCCCTGGCCGCGGCCGCCCTGAAGGATAACTGACCCATGCGTTTGCCTGCCCTGATGTTTGTGGCCGCGCTGGTGCCCGCGACCGCCGCGGCGCAATCCGGCCCGCAAGCCACCCTGCCGCAAACAAAAATGGTCATCTCCGGCCATGGCGGGCCGCCGCACGCCTTTACGGTGGAGCTGGCGACCACGCCGCAGGAGCAGGCAATCGGCGAGATGTTTCGCACCTCCATTCCGGCCGGCACCGGCATGTTCTTCGACTGGGGCGCCCCGCGCGACGTGCCGATGTGGATGAAAAACTGCCCGGTGCCCGAGGACATGATTTTCATCGGCCCCGACGGCACCATTACGCACATCGCGGAAGATACGGTGCCGGAAAGTGAAGCGATGATCTCGAGTGGCGGCCCGGTACGCGCGACGTTGGAAGTGCAGGGTGGATTGACGGCAAAGCTGGATATTCGCGTAGGGGACAAAGTGCAAGGTGCGGTTTTCAAGTAATGCGGATTGAAGGCATTCACCGAAAAGCAAAAGTTTTTTGGTTCTTTTTTTCAAAAAAGAACTGCTCCCTTGCCTTTGCACTGCCCTACGCGCGTAAAGCTCAACGCGCATTGCTGTCAGGTCATCAGCGAGTGGTTTTTGTGGGCCGATTCACCCGACGCTCGGGAAGGGAGCGTGGGGATCGGACCACGAGCGCCCCTGTTCCTACTGCAATGTATAGCGCCCCCCGACATGTGCGCTGATATCCGCCAGGGAGTACGGCTTCGGAATGAAACAGACATCCTCCGGAATATCGCCGAGGTTGCGCAGCACCTCACGCGGATAGCCGGAGGCCAGCAAAGTCGGCAAGCCGGGTCGCGCCAGGCGTGCCGCGGTCATCAACTGCAATCCCGTCATGTCGTTGGGCATGACGATGTCGCTGAACAGGAAATTGATTGTCCGATCCCGCTCCAGCAGGGCAAGCGCTTCGCGCCCGTCCTCGGCTTCCACCACCTTGTGGCCCAGAAAGCGCAGCATTTCGCAAACCAGCGTGCGAATGGCGCAGTCGTCATCCACGAACAGGATCGTCTTTTGCCTGGTCGCGACGGTGGTTGCCGTCGCATCAATCGCCGGCAACAATATCCGCACCGTCGTGCCCCGACCCTGCACACTTTCGATCCTCAGCGTGCCGCCCGACTGGCGTGCAAAACCAAAAGACTGACTTAAACCCAAGCCCGTGCCCCGGCCGACATCCTTGGTGGTAAAAAACGGCTCGATCGCACGTTCGCATACTTCGTCAGACATCCCGGTGCCTGTGTCGCTAACGCCGAGCACAACATACTCGCCGGCCGGTAGATCATAGGGCGGCGGATAATTGCGGTCCGACAGGACCAGCTTTTCCATGAAAACCGTTAACCAGCCGCCGTCGGGCATTGCGTCGCGTGCATTGACGACCAGGTTCAGCAACACTGCTTGAAATTGGGGTGGGTCGACCATCACCGCAGGCAGCTCCGGATTCAGGTTCCAGCGAAGCCTTATCTGCTCGCCAACCGCGCGTTGGATCAGAACATCGAGGGTCGCGACAAGGTCCCAGACGCTGGAACGTTTTGGAGTCATGATTTGGCGACGCGAGAAGGAGAGCAGTTGCGAGACGAGCTTTCGGCTGCTCCCGACAGCGAGTTTGTTGATTTCCATGACGCGTGCGATGCGCGGATCGTCGCTGTAGTGCAGGATCAGATCGTTGCCGGCTTCGATCGCCGTCAGAAAATTATTGAAGTCATGCGCCACGCCGCCGGTGAGCCGTCCCACCAGTTCCAGTTTCTGGGATTGGTTGAGTTCCTCACGAAGCTTCTCGATTTGCAGCCGTTGTGTGATATCGCGCGTGATCTCGACGAATCCGCGAATTTTGCCGCTAAACCCGGTCAACTGATGAATGACCACGTTGGCCCAGAACTTCTCGCCGTTCTTGCGTACCCGCCATCCTTCGGACTGATGCTTTCCGGTATCTGCCGCGATCCGCAGCACGCGGACGGGCACGCCATCCTCCTGATCAGCCTTGGTATAAAAACAGGCGAAATGCTGGCCGAGAATCTCGTCCCTCACGTAGCCTTTCATGCGTTCCGCGCCATTGTTCCAACTGGTAATCTTGCCGGCCTCGTCGAGCGTGAGAATGGCATGGTCCGAAAGGCAATTCAGAACGGTCTCAAGGTGCTCGGTCACCTCCCACAAATCGTCGGGGCGCGAGCCTTTATAGGCTTGAAGCTCGTGCGGAACTGACATGATCAGGGCCTTGGATGTCACACGGGCTTGCATCTGTCTGGCCATGCCAGGTTGCTCCTTCAGGGTCGGGGCTTGCGCTTCGGCAACCAATCGAATCGGATGCCTTGTTCGCTGGCGGCAACCTGCATCGGCGACCGTTAGCAACCGATTTATTCGGCTTCACAATTTGGTGTGCGCACCGCCGTAACTAATCCAAACGCGCGCGGCGCGGCGCGGCTTTAAGTATGCAAAAGTTTTTTGGTTCTTTCTTTCAAAAAAGAACCGCTTCTACCTCACCTTCCCGTAGTCCTGTAACTTCGCTTTCCTGGTCCGCCACACATAATCGAACGTATACCCCGGCCAAAGCGTGGTATTCCTGCCGTTCACGTCCTGATACCAGCTCCTGCACCCGCCGGTCTGCCACACCGTGCGCGCCAGGCGTTCCTGCAGCTTGGTGTTGAACGCCGCTTCCACGTCGCCGCGCACGTCCGCCGCGCGCCAGCCTTTTCGCCGCAGGCCGCGCAGCACGCTCATGCTGTAGCGCACCTGCGCCTCGATCATCAGCACCATGGAATTGTGGCCGAGCCCGGTATTCGGCCCCATCATCAGGAACAGGTTTGGAAACCCCGGAACCGTAATGCCCCAATAGGCGTGCATGCCGCCGGAGAACGCCTCGCGCAACGTCACCCCGTTCCGCCCGGTGATGTCCAGCGCCGCGAGGCTATCGGTGGTATGAAAGCCGGTGCCGTAGATGATGACATCCACCTCGCGCACGCGCCCGTCATCCGTAACTATTTCGTGCGGCCGGATTTCCGCGATCGATCGCGTCACCACCTCCGCATTATCGCGGCTCAAGGCCGGATAATAGTCGTTGCTGAGCAGCACGCGTTTGCAGCCCATGATGTAGTCGGGCATCAGTGCCTGCCGCAGCGCGGGCTTGCGGATCTGGCGCGCCAGATGGTCGCGCGCCATTTTCTGCCCGACGGCCGCCAGCCGCTTGCTGCCGAGGAAAGCGGGTGCGCGAATTTCCTGAACAACATAGATCCAGGTGCGGAACAGAAGCCGGAACAGCGGATTTTGCAGGCGTCGCAACTGCGCTTGGCTAAAGGCATAGTCCGGCCGCGGAATAATCCACGGCGGCGTGCGTTGGAACAGATAGAGTTGCCCGGCGACCTTTGCCACTTCGGGCACGAACTGGATGGCGCTGGCGCCGGTGCCGATCACGGCGACACGCTTGCCGGCCAGCGCCACGCCATGGTCCCAGGCGGCGGAATGAAAACGCGGACCGGCGAAGCTCTCGTCGCCAGGATACTCCGGGATGAGCGGCACATGCAGCCCGCCCATGCCACAGGCCAGCACGCGCGCCTCGAAACGGCGGCCATCCTGCGTGCGCACCACCCAAACGGCCCGCGCGTCATCCCACGCGGCGGCCTGCATTTTCGCGCCGAACCGAATTTTGTCACGCAACCCGAACTTGTCCGCGACATCGCGCATATATCCAAAAATCTCCGGCTGGCTCGGATACATCCGGCTCCAGTCGGCCTTCGGGGCGAACGACAGCGAATACAAATGCGACGGAATATCGCACGCGCAGCCAGGATAATGGTTGTCGCGCCAGGTGCCCCCGACTTCCTGTGCCTCATCGAGGATCAGAAAGTTCCTGTTGCCGTCTTCCAGTTGCTTGATCGCCATGCAGAGCCCGGAAAATCCGGTGCCGATGATCAGCACGTCCGCCGTCTCCAGCGCGGCAGGAATGTCCGGGGACATGTCCGCGCCAATCGCGGCATCGAGCATCAAGGCGTCCTCAGTTCACCGGTTCGGACGTCTCAAGCGGCGCGTGGGTGGCCGCCTCGCGCAGCGCTTCCTTCAGAAATACCGCAGCCTGCCGCAGCGACTCACGCGCTTCCGGCACGAACCCGTGCAGCAGTTGCCACACATGCGGCACCACCGGCCACACGCGCAATTCGGTACGAACGCACGCGGCGCGCGCGCGTTCGGCTAGCCGCGTGCTGTCGTCGCGCAAAGCCTCGCGATCGCCGGCATGAATGAGGAGCGGCGGCAATCCGCGCAGGTCGCCGTAAAGCGGCGAGGCCAACGCCGTGCGCGCATCGCTCGTGCCGAGATAGAACGCCGCCGCGGCGGGAATGCCCGGCGTCCAGAACATTGCCTCGCGCCGTGCGTTGCCTTTCACCGAAGGTCCGGTCACCGCAAGATCGGTCCATGGCGAGAACAAACACGCCGCCGCCGGTAGCCGGTGCCTGCGATCACGCAACCGCAGCAACAGCGCCAGCGCCAGCCCGCCACCGGCGGAATCGCCCGCCAGGACAATATTGTCCGCGGCATAACCGGCATCGAGCAACGCGAGATAGGCAGCCTCCGCGTCGTGCACCGCCGCCGGAAATCGGTGTTCGGGCGCCAGCCGGTAGGCCGGCACAAATACGCGAAAGCCGGCCTTGGCAAACCAGGATGTCAGCGGCCGGTGGGTGCGCGGCGAACAGGCAAAATAGCCGCCGCCATGCAAATATAGCATGACGGGACCGTCAGGTGCGACAGACGGCGCTTCCACCCGCTCACCCTCCACGCCACCGAGCCAATGCGGCGCATACGTAACATCGTCGGCAATCGGCACGCGTCCGCTTTGCAGTATCTCCCGCACGCTGGCCAGATCGGTGTTGTTGCGCAAGCGTCGCTTCACCATCACGCGCAGCACTGCGTCAACCGCATGGGCCTGCCAGCTTGCCATGTGCTATCCTTTGCCGCCAGTCGCCTTATTGTCCGCCGTCTGGTTGCCAGCCATCGCCGCGGCGATATTGTCCTTCCCACGCGCGATACGCTTCCAGTAGGTGGCGGGAAAAATCCTCTGAATACGATCTATCATGCGCGCGTCGCCGCCGATCAGCAACCGGCCGCTGCGCTTGACCACTGCGCGCGCAATCTGCTCGGCCGCGTCTTCCGGCGACGTCTTCAGCAGCTTGGTGAATTCGGCCGTCGCCGCGCGGGCCTCTTCGGGGTCGATTGCCTGGCTGATCCGCGCTGTCTCGGCAATCGCCGTGCGAATACCGCCAGGATGCACCACGGTGAGTGTCACGTTGCTGCCGAGCAATTCATGCCGCAGCGCCTCCGAAAACCCGCGTAGGGCAAACTTGCTGGCGGAATACGCCGCGTTGCCAGGCGGTGCGATAATGCCGAAGATGCTGGAGAGATTGACGATATGCGCCGCCGGCTCGCGTCGCAGGGCATACAGGAACGCCCGCGTCAGACGTACCGGCGCCCAGAAATTAATGTCCATCACCCACGCGAAATCGGCTTGCGAGGATTCCTCGAAGGTGCCGATCAGTGCCACGCCGGCGTTGTTCACCAGCAGGGTCACCCGTCCATGGTCCGCCAGCACCGCATCCGGCAATGCTGCCAACGCCTCGGTGTCGGCGACGTCGAGCACATGTTCGCTCACCTTTACCCCGGCCGCGCGGGCGCGTGCCGCGGTTGCTGCCAGGCCGGCCGGGTTGCGATCGGCCAACGCCAGGTTCATGCCGCGCGCGGCCAAATTCCCTGCCAAGGCGGCGCCTATGCCGCTGGCCGCGCCGGTGACGACGGCTACGCCGCCCTTCAGGGGAAAATCCATGCTGGCTCCTGAACACACCAAGGACAAAAGCAGTTCTTTTTTGAAAAAAAGAACCAAAAAACTCTTATCGTCCTAGTGGTCCGATCCCAACGCTCCCTACCCGAGCGTTGGGTGAATCGGCCCACAAAAACAAAGGCTAGTGGTCCGATCCCAACGCTCCCTACCCGAGCGTTGGGTGAATCGGCCCACAAAAA
>Ga0116229_10007685_pt1 | contig 16971 bp, 16 predicted proteins | sample S1TSphgellanicum_3_FD_87313 | JGI IMG/M metagenome (GOLD analysis project Ga0116229, IMG submission 87313) | Host-associated microbial communities from peat moss isolated from Minnesota, USA - S1T2_Fc - Sphagnum magellanicum MG | ecosystem: Host-associated > Plants > Peat moss > Unclassified...
GACCGCTATCGCGATGCAAGTGCTTTGCCCGTTCCTGGCCGACAGTGATTTTCCCGTAAGTCCGTTTTATCAGGCAATGATTTGTCACTGCCGGAGCCACAGCCGACTCGAGATTTCACACCATAGCCCACGAACCGGAAGCCAGAAGCTCATACGGAAGCATCAGTCCACACCATGAACTCGATCGTTGGACGGCGGTTACTCAAGCACAACGCCTCTGGCACCATTTCCTATTTCCATCGGTCGCCGCGCTGCCGTACGTAGCGAGCGACGACATAGCGCCACGGCACCATGGGGATGAATATCACGACCATCACGACCGCCTTGATGTCCTCCGCCGCCGCGTCATCGATCTGATGGGCGGACCACAAGGGCAGCGCGAAGGCGATCAGGTATATCGCCTTCCAGAGCAGCTCGAACAGCAGCAGCGGCAGCATCTGCAACGGATACCGCAATCCCACGGCGGCGGCCGCGCCGAGCCCCGCCAGCAAGCTGAAGCGAACCCCTTCCGCCGACGCGAACGCGCTGGTGTGGTGGATGACGACGGGCCAGATATACACACCGAGCCCGACAGCCATGATGAGGTAGGCCGTACGCAACAGATACAGGCGCAACAAGGAGACCTCCGGCGCGGACGCGTCAGGCACTTCGCCGGCCAGCAGCCCAGGGGATGCGGAAGTCGATTTCATGGCGGGGGCCCCTCGCTGTTGTCGTGCCTGACAGTATCGCCCTGTCGGGACCGAAGCAAAGCCAGATTGCGACGCACGGCAAGAAACAGGGCATGAGCCGCCGCCTGCGGCCGGCGCTCAATGGGGTCGACAGGAATTCAGGGCGGTCGGGTATAAATTGCCCATGCTGCGAACGTTCGCCCTCGTCCTGTTCCTCCTTCCGGCGCTTGCACGGGCACAGTCGATCAGCTTCACCTTCGACGATGGCCTCGATCCCCGTACGCAATCGAGCGCGGCGGCGTGGAACGCCGGCATTCTCGATGCGCTCCAGGCGGCTGGCGTGAGGTCGATGATCTTCCCGGCCGGCAAGATCGTCGACAGCCCCGAAGGATGGGCGCTCGTCCGGCGCTGGGGAGCGGCGGGGCATGCGGTGGGCAACCATACGTATTGGCACCGGAGTTTCGGGTCGCCGCAGCTCGGGCTCGATGCATTCACCGAGGACGTCTTGCGCGCGGACCGGCTCTTGAAGGAAACGCCCGGGTGGACGCGCCGCCTGCGCTTCCCCTACCTGAAGGAAGGGGACAGCGCCCAGAAGCGCGACGCCATGCGCCGCTGGATGGCGGACCACGGCTACCGTCCCGCCCCGGTGAGCATCGACACCAGCGATTGGTACTACAACCAGCGATTCCTGCAATGGCGTGCCAGTCACCCCGGAGCGGACCCCGGGCGGATTCGACAAGCCTACCTGGCCCACCTGTGGGATCGTGCGCAGTACTACGACGGCCTGGCGAAGACGTCGCTGGGCAGGAGTCCGGCGCACGTCATGCTGCTGCACACCAACTTCATCAATGCCGAATTCCTGCCGACATCATCGCCCTGTTCCGGAGCAAAGGCTGGAAGATCGTCGATCCACAGCAGGCCTTTGCCGATCCGCTCTACGCGATGAGCACGACGACGATCCCCGCCGGGGAGAGCATCCTGTGGGCGCTGGCGAGGCAAGCCGGTGTTTCGGGCCTGCGATATCCGGCGGAAGATGACGTATACGAAAAGCCGGCGCTGGATGCCCTCGGCATGTAGCCGACGGTGATCGCATCGGCTTGCGGCACGCCCGGCCGGCTTGTGTGCGGCACCGTACGGAAGTTCGTGGTGGCCGCGCATAGCATGCGCCGGATCGAACCTGCTGGGGCCGCCGATGAGCCAAAGGCTGACGAAATGCCTGACCGAGGAGTTGCTCGCCTGGCGCGAGACCCTGGCTTCCATGCGCGGCACGAATCCCAGCGAGGTCGACGCCGTCATCGGACACATCGACGCGTCGATCCGCTCGGTCGGCGCGCTGCGCGAGGCCGAGGAGATCGATCGCCTGCTGCGCTGAGCGCAACGGCGCGCGCACCGTCCGCTGGCCGTGCATTGCCGGCCGGATGCAATGCAAGCGCTGTGATCGGGCTCGGCGGCGCCCCGGCGCTCACGGCGGCGCCAGCTTGTCCTGGGTGCGCGTCTGGAAATCGCTGGCGTCGTGGCGTTCATGCAGCTGGCTGGCCGGGTCCCCGAAGCTGCGGTTGACCATGCGCCCGCGCTGCACGGCGGGGCGCGCGGCGATGCGCTCGGCCCAGCGCAGGACGCTGGCGTACTCCTGCACCTGCAGGAACTCGGCGGCACCATAGAGCTCGCCCTGGACGAGCATCCCGTACCAGGGCCACGTCGCCATGTCGGCGATCGTGTAGTCGTCCCCGGCCAGGAAGGCGCTGTGCGCCAGGTGCCGGTCGAGCACGTCGAGCTGGCGCTTGACCTCCATCGTATAGCGGTCGATCGCGTATTCGATCTTCTCCGGCGCGTAGACGTAGAAGTGACCGAAGCCGCCGCCCAGGTACGGGGCGCTGCCCATCTGCCAGAAGAGCCAGGACAGGCAGGCGGCGCGCGCCTGGCCGTCCGGCGGCAGGAAAGCGCCGAATTTTTCGGCCAGGTACAGCAGGATCGCCCCGGACTCGAACAGGCGCACCGGCGCGGGCCCGCTGTGGTCCACCAGCGCGGGGATCTTGGAGTTCGGATTGATCGCGACGAACCCGCTGCCGAACTGGTCGCCATCGCGGATGCGGATCAGCCAGGCGTCGTACTCGGCGCCGGCGTGCCCGAGCGCCAGCAGTTCCTCGAGCATCACGGTGACCTTCACGCCGTTGGGCGTGGCGAGCGAATACAGCTGCAGCGGATGGCGGCCCACCGGCAGGACCTGGTCGTGGGTCGGCCCGGCGACCGGGCGGTTGATGCTGGCCATCTGCCCCCCGTTGGGCTTGTTCCAGGTCCAGACTTTGGGCGGGGTATACGGCGGTGACTCGTTCATGCGTGCGGCTCCAGGCGTCGGGTTGACATGGCGGACAGGGTACCTATCGGCAGACCGCGCGCAGCGCTTCCCAATCGCCCGTGTCCATGATCGGGGCGGTGGGATAGCCGCGCGCGCGCGCGGCGAGCTCGGCTCGCTCGCGGCTGGGCGGATGGTTGGACAGGAAATCGGGTGGCGCCGGCAGCTTCTGGGCGCGCGCGAAAAAATCCTCGAAGCCGGCGGCATCGACACGGGCCCGTTGCAGGCGCTGCAGGCCCAGCTCGTCGGCCTGCGCTTCCTGCTGGCGGCTGAACTTCAGGGTCAGGAACAGCAAGGCCAGCTGCGCGCCGACCGGATGGCTGCCGGGCATCACCACCTCGATCGCGGCCAGGGTGAACAGGTTGACCGCCATGCCCTGCATCACGTGACGGCTGCGCACGTGCGCGATCTCGTGCGCCAGCACGCCGGCCAGCTCCTCGGGCGAGCGCGCCTGCTGGAGCAGCCCGTCGTAGACGTAGATGTGGCCGCCGAGCGCGGCGAACGCGTTGACGGTCTTGCCCGGGATCACCTCGATCGTGATGGGCAGCGCAGCGTCCTGCGCATCGAGCGGGTAGATGCGCCGGACCAGCGTGTCCAGCGGCGCGGCCGATCCGGGCGCGCCGTGCCCCTTGCAAGGGGGATCGAGCTGGGGCGGCCCCAGCACGCCGGCCAGCCAGCGCTCGACGCTCCAGGGCACGTGCCGGGCCGCCGCCGGCAGCCCCAAGGCCAAGCCGGTGGCGAGCGCCGCGGCCGCGAGCACCCACCCCAGACCCTTGGCCTTGGACACCGCCGGCCTCAGTGCCTGGCCAGGTGCAGGACGATGTAGAAGACGAGGAAGACGATCGCCAGTGCGATGGCCATCGGGCCGCCCTGGGTCTTGCGCGCCGAGGCGGCGCTGGAACCGGCGATGTTGATCGTGGTGCCGAGCGAATCGGAGGCATCGACGAAGGTATCGCGGTCCTGCAGCACGGCCTGCGGCGGCAGCGCGTCGGATCGGGTCTTCACGCCGGCGACCTTCCTGACCGCGGTGCCGATGGCCATGAACTCGACCAGCCCGCCGCCCAGGTCGTAGATGTGGGTCTTCACGCCCACGACCTCGTCGGCGCCGCAGCGCTCGGCATCGGCCTCGATGCGCGCCAGGGCCTTCTCGCGCGCCTCGTACAGGATCTCCGTCAGGCCCGCCACCTCGCCGCCGCCCAGCGACTGCAGCGCCGAGAAGACGCCGCCGGTGAAGCCCAGCGAATAGACGGAGACGCCCATCACCAGGCGGATCGGCAGGAAGCCGACATTGACCATGTTCCACATCTCCTCGTTGGTCATGTCGCTGGTGACGGGCTTGAGATCGAACGCGTCGATGGCCGGGTGGTGCGAGGCCGTGCCGATCATGATCATCTCCTGCGCGCCCAGCAGCGGCGAGATCGTGGTCTCGATGCCGACGACGGCGTTGGCGCCGCAGCGCTTGGCCTCGTCCGTGATGCGGGTGAGCGCCAGGTGGCGGGTCTTGTCGAAGATGTCGGTGTACTGCGCGACCTCGCCGCGGGCCAGGCTCTTGAAGCCGCCGGCGATGCTGCCGCCCAGGCCGATCGAGTACGCGACGTTGCCGAACACGAACTTGATCGGGCGAAAGCCCGCGTCCACCTGGCAGAAGAGCTTGGCGACGTCGGCCGAGGTCGAAAAGCGCAGCGTCTCGGCCTGGTCGTCGGCGGCCCGGCGGATCGCCGAGCCGACCGTGATGAACTCCAGGTTGCCGCCGTGGTTGATGACGTCGAAGGACACGCCGGTCAGGCCGATGCCGCCATAGCGCGCGGACTCCTCCATCATGCGGTCGAAGGCCCGCGTGCGGCCGTCGTGGACCAGCCGCGTCACCTCGGCGATCTCGCCGCCGCCCAGCGTGGAGAGCCCGGCGCCGATGCCGCGGGCCACGCCCAGCGCGACGACGCTGTTGCCCACGCACAGTTGCCCCGGGCGATAGCCCATGCGCTCGAGGAAATAGATCTCGTTGCCGGAGAGTCCGGAGATGCGCTTGTGTTCCTGGACCATGACTTGCCCCTCGGTTTTCGCGCCAAGCCGCGGCGCGTGCGCGCCGCCCGGATGCCGCCGGCGATCATATCCCCACGACGTGGCCGCGGCGCGGCGACGCGGGCACCGGGCAAGGGGCGTAGCATCGCCCTTCCTTCCCCCAGCGATCGACCTGCCGCAGACGGAGGCGGCCAGCCATGAAGCTCTATTACTCCCCCGGCGCCTGTTCGCTGTCGCCGCACATCGCCCTGCTGGAGGGCGGCATCACGGCCGAACTGGTCAAGGTCGACCTGAGCACCAAGCGCACGTCCGGCGGCACCGACTACCGCACGGTCAACGCCAAGGGCTACGTGCCGACGCTGGAGCTCGACGATGGCCAGCGCCTGACCGAGGGGCCGGCCATCGTGCAATACATCGCCGACCACGCGCCGGTGCGCGGCCTGGCGCCGGCAGCCGGGACGATGGAGCGCTATCGGCTGCTGGAGTGGCTCGCGTTCATCTCGTCCGAGCTGCACAAGCAGTTCGGACCGCTGTTCGATCCGGCCGCCGATGCCGCGGCCAAGGCGCGCCAGCGCGAGCGCCTGGGCGCACGGCTGGCTTGGCTGGCGCAGGACCTGGGCACGCGCCCGTACCTGATGGGTCCGGCATTCACGGTAGCCGACGCCTACCTGTTCACGGTGCTGCGCTGGGCGCCCGGGGTCGGCGTGGAACTGACGCCCTGGCCGGCGCTCGCGGCCTACGTCGAGCGCGTCGGCGCCCGGCCCAAGGTGCGCGAGGCGCTGCAGGCCGAAGGACTGTAGGAGCCGGCGCGGCGCGCCATGGCCCCGGCGCAGCGCGCTACGGCCCCGGCGCGGCGGCCAGCGGCAACGCGAAGCGGATGACCCCCGGGTCGTCCGGATCGCGCCGGGCCTGGTAGCCGCGCGCGACCATCATGCCGCGCATCGAGTCGTTCTCGGCCAGCACGTAGCCGAAGATCTGCGAGACGCCGCGCGCGCGCGCGCAGGATTCGATCGCCTCCATCATCGCCAAGCCCAGGCCGTGACCCTGCCAGCTGTCCTCGACGGCGATGCCGAACTCGGCGTCGTCGCCGCCGGATACGCGGTTGTACTGCGCAAAGCCGCGGATCTCCTCCTGCGCACCGGCGGTGTCGATGGCCACGAAGGCCATCTCGCGGTCGTAGTCGATCTGCGTGAAGCGCACCAGCCGGTCCAGCGTGAGCTCGCGCACCGGGGCGTGGAAGCGCCGGTACAGCGTCAGGTCCGACAGCCGGGCGACGAAGCGCTGCTCGGCCTCGGCATCCTCGGGGCGCACCGGGCGCAGGTTCAGGACCGCCCCGTCGGACAGCCGCAACGGGCGCTCCAGCGCCTTGGGAAACGGATGGATCGCCAGGTGGGAGTAGACGGGATCGGGCGCGAGCGGCCGCTGGTCGATCACCACGCGCGCATCGAGCGCGATCACGCCGCGGTCGTCGGCCAGCAGGGGATTGATGTCCAGCTCGGACAGGCAGGGGAACTCGCAGGCCAGTTCGGAGACGCGCAGCAGCGCATCGATCAGGCTGTCCCTGTCGACCGCCGGCAGGCCGCGGAAGGCCGTGAGCATCCGCGCCACCCGGGTGCGGTCGATCAGGTCGGCGGCCAGCATGCGGTTGAGCGGCGGCAGCGCGAGCGCCGAATCGCGCACGATCTCCACGGCGATGCCGCCCATGCCGAAGCTGATGACCGGCCCGAACGACGGATCGCGGGCGATGCCGATGATCAGCTCGCGCCCGTCGGGCCGCATCACCATGCTCTGCACGAGCACGCCGCGGAAGCGGGCCGCGGGCAGGCGCGCGGCGACGCGGGTGCGGATCAACTCGAATCCGCGGCCGACCTCCTCGGGCGTCTTCAGGTCCAGCAGCACGCCGCCGACGTCGCTCTTGTGGGTGACGCCCTCGGCACGCACCTTGAGCACGACCGGATAGCCGATGCGAGCGGCGACTTCCCGGGCCTGGGCGCCGCTGCTTGCCAGGACCCCCTGGACGACCTCGATGCCGCAGAGCGCGAGCACGGACTTGGCCTCGTCCTCGGCCAGCAGCGTGCGTCCCTCGGATTGCACCTGGGTCAGGATCGCGCGCACCGCCTCGATCTGCAGCGGCCGGGCGCCCTCGGCATCGCGGCTGATCGGCGGGGGCAGCTGCAGGCGCAGCTCGCGGTGGCGCACGAACTGCGCCAGGTAGGAAAAGGACTCTATGCCCTGCTCCGGGCTGCGCATCGCCGCGTAGCCGGCCTGCCGGAGGATGGCCCGGCCCTGCGCCGCGTCGGCCTCGCCCAGCCATGCCGACACGACGGGCTTGCTGCTGGCCGCGGCCAGCGGCAGCAGCGCCTGGGCGAGCTCGGCGGCACCCAGGCGGATCGTCGGGCAGAACAGCACCAGCACCCCGTCGTTGGCATCGTCGGCGAGCAGCGCCTCGAACGCGCGCGCAAAACGGGCGCAGTCGGCGTCGCCGATGATGTCGACGGGGTTGGCCTTGGACCAGGTCGAGGGCAAGACCGCGTCGAGCGCCCGGCGCGCCTCGGCACCCACCGACGCCAGCGCCAGGCCGGCGTCGGAGGCCGCGTCCGCCGCCAGCACGCCGGGGCCGCCGCCATTGGTCAGTATCGACAGCCGGGACCCGCGCGGGAAACGCCCGCTCAGCAGCGCTTCGGAGGCGGAGAACAGCTGGGCGTACTTGGAGATGCGGATGGCGCCGGTGCGCCGCAGCGCGGTATCGAAGACCGCATCGTCGCCGGCCATCGCGCCGGTGTGGCTCAGGGCGGCCTTCGAACCGCTGGCATGGCGGCCCGCCTTGAGGACGATGACCGGCTTGATGCTGGCGGCCGCGCGCAGGCTCGACAGGAACTGGCGCGGCCGGGAGACGCCCTCGACGTACAGGACGATGCTGCGCGTCTGGGCGTCGAGGGCGAGGAAATCGAGCAGCTCGGCGAACTCGACATCGGCCCCGTCGCCGATGGTCACCACGGACGAGAACCCGAAGCCGGCCGACCACGCGTAGTCGAGCAGCGCGGCGGCCACGGCGCCGGACTGGGAGATGAGCCCGATGTTGCCCGGGCGGGCGGCGGTGCGCGCGAAGGTGGCGTTGAGGCCGATGGCAGGGCGCATCAGGCCGAGGCAATTGGGGCCGATGAGGCGCAGCCCCGAGGCGCGCGCCAGGGCCAGCGTGCGCTGCTGGAGCGCCGCCCCCTCGGGGCCGATCTCGGCGAACCCGGCCGACAGCACGAGGGCGCCGGCACAGCCGCGGGCGGCGGCATCCTGGACGACGGCGGGAACCGCCGCGGCCGGCGTCACCACGACCACGAGCTCGGGCACCGAGGGCAGGTCGGCCAGCCGGGCATAGCAGCGCATTGCACCGATGTGCCGGTGCTTGGGGTTGACGGCGTAGACCTCGCCGTGGAATCCTGCGGCCAGCACGTTGTTGAGGACGTCGCGGCCGAGCGCGCCGAGGCGCTCGGTGGCGCCCACGACCGCGATGGACCGGGGGATCAGCGCAGCGCGTACATTTTGTGCAAGGGTCTGCATGTTTTTCTGCGGGTCAACCTTACTCCCAATCGGAGCCTGCCGAGCACGGATGGGTCCATCCCCTATTTGATGGGGCGCAAACCGGCCCGAGAATCGGTATCGTCCCTCCTGATGCCCCGGTATTTTTTTCCCATTCCACCCGGCCGGCCGTGCCCGGCCCGGCTGCCCGGGCGCGGCGCGCGGCCGGTTCGCCGCGCCGGCGCGGGCCTCGCATGACACCCTCGCTGCGCTGGCCCGCGCAAACCATCTGCAATGACACCGAGCGCGCGCCCGTCGGCGAGGTCTGCGCCACGCTCTGGCCCACGCGCTCGCTCAAGACGCCGCTGCGCTGGTTCGACGAACTCTACCTCTGGACCGAAGGCTTCGAGCCGACGCCGGTACAGTGGTCGCGCATCCAGCTGCTGGGCCTGAACCGCGGCCTCGTGATGCTCGGCGAGGAGCAGGCCGAGAGCGTGGCGGTCACCCTCTCCTTTCGCACCGTGCAGCGCTACGACGAGCGCATCTATGCGCAACTGCGCGCGCATGCGCTGGTGGCGCACCGCCTGGTGGTCATGCTGCGCGGTTCGGCCGAGCGCCTGCGCTCCGGTTACCGCGTGCGCGCGTTCGTCGATTACCTGCGCTCGCAGCAGATACCGGTGGGCCTGCGCGTCACCTCGCCGCGCCTGGCCATGGAGCTGAGCGCCTTCGATGCGGTGCGCCCGGATTTCGCCAAGATCCTGGCGCCGACCTCCAAGCTCAGCGAGAGCTGGGAGAACCTCGTGCTCGAAGCGCGCGTCGCCGGCATCTCCGAAGACTGGCTGATCGTCGCCGGGCTGCAGACGCAGGACCAGGTGGTGCGTGCCGTCCGGGCCGGCATCGGTTTCGGGCAGGGCAGCGCCGTGCGCCCGGCGCAACAACCGGCGCGGGAGCGGCCTGGCCGGCCCGCGGCGGCCCCGGCGCCGCCGCGGCGCACCAGCGAAAGAGCTTGAAGCCTGGGCGTGTCCGCAGCGGCGCCCTCCGGTATCAGCGCGAGCGCGCGAGCAGCGCCGCGGCGCGCCGTGCCCTGGCGACCTGCCGCTGCGCCTGGGTCCGTGCCCAGTCGCCGCAGGCCGCGCGCAGCGCGGCCGAGCGCGTCAGGCGCCCGACCATGGCCTGCGCCTGCGCGCCGTCGCGCACCGCACCGGTCGCGCGCTGAAACCGCGCCAGCGCGCGCTGGTCGGCGCGCCATGGGCGCCGGGGCAGCACCCCGCGCAGCATCTCCAGCGCGTAGCGCAGGCGCTTGGCCTCGATGCGCAGCTTGTGCTGGCGCTCCTCGGACAGGCGGGCGAATGCGCGCGCCGCACGGGCCAGGCGCTGCAGCCGCGCGTCCAGGCGCCGGGGCGCCGCTTCGCCCAGGCGCTTGCCCGCCCGGGCCGGCGTGCCCATGCTCCACTGCAACAGCCGCAGCGCGAACTCGGCAAACGCCGGCTCGTCGAGCTGGCGCCGCAGGCGCGCGCGCGCGGCCGCCTGGCGCCGCGCCGCGGCAGCGATCACGCGCGGCCACGCGCGCGCGTCGGCGTCGGCCACCCCGGACGCCAGTGCCGGCAGTTGCTCGGCGCACAGCACATCCCAGTCGCGCACCGCGCCCAGCCGTTCGGTCCAGCGCTTGAGGCCGCCGGCCAGCGCGGGCGGCAGGTCCTCGGGCGCGAGCAGATCGAGGCCCGAGCGCATGCGCCGCAGGGCGACGCGTGCCTGGCGGACGAACTCCGGGTCGGCGCTGGATGCGATGCCCTCCATGTTGGCCAGCAGTGCCGGCATCCCGGTGGCCACCCAGTGCCGCGCCGCCAGCGCCATGCCCATCCGGGGTTCGAAGACCTGCTCCGGCGGGGCCGCAGGGGGCGCGAGCGGGCCGGGCGCGCTGCCCTGCGCGAGGCGGTAGCCGCGCGCCGCCTTGGAGTCGCCATAGGGCAGCAGCCGCAGGTCGGCGCGCCGCCGGCCGGTGGCACCGGCCAACTCCTGCGCGAGGGCGAGCAGCGCCCCCGCCGGCCCGTCCAGCAGTTCGAGCTCGAGCTCGCAGATCGGCTCGGCCGCGGCACCGGCCTCGATCTGGCCCAGGTCGAGCGCGGCCTCGATGCGCGCGCCGTGGGCCTCGATCTGCCAGGTGGTGCGCTCGAAGACCGTCCGGAACACCGGGCCCAGCAGCGCCGCGCCCGCCTGCGGTCCGAGCAGGCGCTCCAGCGGCGCGTCGGCCAGGCGCGCGAGATCGATCGCCCCGCTGCGCAGCGGGGTCTCCCACTCGCCGCGCACCGAAAGCGCCGCCGCGGCGTCTTCGGTCTTGAGCGTCTGCACCCAGCGGGAACGGCCGCCGTGCTCGATGCGGCGCAGCCGCAGCGCCGCCCGGTTCGCGGCCAGGCGCCGGTCGGGCGTATCGAGGTACACGTTGTCGATGCGCTGGCGCCGCCCCTCGCCCCGGGACGCCAGGCGCCCGCGCAGCGGTGCGAGGTCCTGCGCGCGCAGGCGCAGCTTGAGCTCGATCTCGCGTGGCCGCCCGGGGTCGGTGGCGGCGGGGGGGAGCCGCTTCACCCCGGGGTGGATGCGTGCCTTGCGGGCGGCGGCAGGCTCAGCCATGCAAAGATCGTTCCGAAGTGGCAATATGTGCGGATGCGCGGCACCGACTACCCCCCTCGCATTCTGATCGTCGACTCCCACGGTCAACCCGTGCGGTGGGCCGCGCTCACGCGCGCGGCCAGATACTACGCCTCCGGCAAGGTGGTCAACGACCTGGGCGAGAGCCGTTTCTGCATGAACGGCGGCCTGCAGGATGTCTCCGGCGCGCGTTCGCTGGTCGTGAGCAGCTCGATCGTCATGATCCGCGGGCGCCACCGCAGCCCCAGCGGGCGCGGGCACGTCGGCCTGAGCAAGCACCGCCTGTTCGCCCGCGACCGGCACGTCTGCGCCTATTGCGGCACGCACTGCAACGAGGCCGACCTGACGGTGGAGCACATCGTCCCGGTATCGCGCGGCGGCCGCCACGAATGGACCAACGTGGTCACCGCCTGCCGCTCCTGCAATACGCGCAAGGGCAACCGGCGTCCCGAGGAGGCGCACATGCCGCTGCTCTACGTCCCCTACGCGGTGTGCCGCAACGAGGGCTTCATCCTGAGCAACCGGCGCATCCTGGCCGACCAGATGGCGTTCCTGCAGGCCTCGCTGCCGCGGCACTCGCGCTGGGCGCACGAATAGCGCAGCGGCGCCGCAACGGCAGGCGCCACCCCCCATAGGCAAAAAGAAAAAACCCGCCGGGCGGCTTGCCGGGCGGGCTGTGCTGCGGCGGGGTGCTGCGCCGGCACCGGAGCATGGTGCCGTCCCCGGCGCCGCTGCCGGCGCTTGATGCAGGCGCTTACTTCAGGTTCTTGCTGACGTACTTGGTCAGGTCGAACATCGACACCTGCGCCTTGCCACCGAACAGCGGCTTGAGCTTGTCGTCGGCGTTGATGTTGCGGCGGTTCACCGAATCCTGCAGCTTGTTCTTCTTGATGTACGCCCAGATCTTGCTCGTGACTTCCGTGCGCGGCAGCGGCGTGGCGCCGATGACGGCGGCCAGCGGACCGATCGGGGTGAGCGGCTTCATGAATGCCGCGTTGGGCTTGCGTGCGACCTTGCTCTTCGCAGCCTTCTTGGCCGGCGCCTTCTTGGCGACCTTCTTGGCCGGTGCCTTCTTCGCCGCGACCTTCTTCACGGCCTTCTTGGCGGGGGCCTTCTTTGCTGCTTTTTTTGCCTTCTTGGCAGTAGCCATCAACTATCTCCTGTGGGGGAACGATTTTTACAGCGACAGCGTTCTTGATCGTTCTCTGGTACTCGAAGAGCGCTCTCGTTGCGTGACCGCAATACTAGGCGATCTGCGACGAGAATCAAGGGCTTTCAGAGGAGAAAAGCCCGAAATCTTGCGTCCCGCCGACGATTCTCAGAGGAGAATCGGGGCCGCGTTGCTCCGATGGCCGCACCGCCTGCGCAGCAAGGAATACAACCTATGGGCTCCGCGGGACGATGGACACCACCGCTTGTGGATTTGCCGCGGCGCCGTGCCCGGCATGCGCGTGCCCGACCGGCCCCGTCGCGCACCCACGGGAACCGGGGAGGGCCCCAGTAGAATCGCGGTTCGATGCAGCGCGCCTACACCCTTCGCCTGACGGCCCTCGCCGGCCTCTGCGCGCTTGCCGCCGTCCTGCTGGCCCTGGCCGGGCTCGATCGCCCGTGTTTCCTCGCCCTCGACCACGCCGCCGCGCGCTACCTGCCGCCGCCCTTGCCCAGCAGCCTCACGCTGCTGGGCAACGGGCTGGCGGCCGTGGCGCTGCTGGCGCCGTGCCTGCGCAGCGCGCCGGCGGTGCTCGTCGCCGCCCTCTACGCGGCCCCGCTCGCGGGCGTCCTCTCGCGCCTGGGCAAGCGGCTGGCCGAGCGGCCGCGCCCGGCTGCGGTGCTCGACCCGGCGCTGCTCGACGTCCAGGGCCCGTGGCTCAGCGGGCACAATTCCTTCCCCTCGGGGCATTCGATCACCATCTTCGTCGCCGCCACGGTGCTGATCCTGGGTGCGGCAGCGGTGCGCGCGCGGCCGCTGGCCGTGCTCGGCGTGCTGGGCCTGGCCGCGCTGGTGGCCGCCTCGCGCGTGATGGTCGGCGCGCACTGGCCCTCCGATGCGCTGGGCGGCGCGGCGCTGGGCATCCTCGCCGGCGTGGCCGGCACCGCGGCGGCCGCGCGCTGGCCCTGGTACCCGCTGACGCGCTGGCGCCATGCGCCGCTGCTGCGCGCGGCCATCGTGCTCTGCTGCGCGCTCGCGCTGGCCGGCGATGACACCGGCTATCCGCTGGCGCAGGCCGCGCAATGGGGCCTCGCGCTGCTCGGCGCCGGCTTTGCCTTGTACGCGATGGTGCGCGGCGCACCGGCAGCCGCCGGCGCGCCGCCCCCATGACGGCGGCGGCCCGGCGCGGCCACGGCGCGACGGCCGCCACCGTGGCGCTGCTGCTGGCGCTGGCGGTGCTGCTGCTGCCGTCGCTGGGCCTGTTCCCGCTGTTCGACGTCGACGAGGGCGCGTTCTCCGAGGCCACGCGCGAGATGCTGCAGAGCGGCGACTGGCTCTCGACCACGCTCAACGGCGCGCCGCGCTGGGACAAGCCGATCCTCGTCTACTGGCTGCAGGCGGCGAGCGTGACGGCCTTCGGCCTGGACGAGTTCGCGCTGCGCCTGCCCTCCGCGCTGGCGGCGCTGGCCTGGGCGCTGGCCATCGCGCGCTTCGCCATCCCGCGCCTGGGCGCCTCGACGGCGCTGCTCGCGGCGTGGATCGCCGCGTCGAGCCTGGGCGTGCTCGTGATGGCGCGTGCGGCCACGGCCGATGCGCTGCTCAACGCGCTGCTGGCGGCCATGATGTTCGACCTGTGGCGCCACCTGGAGGACCCGGCCGAGGCCGGACGCTCGGCGCTGCGGCGCACCTACCTCTGGATGGCGCTGGGCGTGCTGGCCAAGGGTCCGATCGCGATCCTGATCGCGGGCGCGGTCAGCCTGGCCTATTGCGCCTCGGCAGGGCGCTGGCGCGACTGGCTGCGCACGGTCGTCGATCCGCTGGGCTGGGTGATACTGCTCGCCGTGGCCGGACCCTGGTACGGCGCGCAGCTCGTGCTCCACGGGCGCGATTTCATCGACGGCTTCATCGTGCGCCACAACCTGGAGCGCTTCCACGGCACGCTCGAGGGCCACGGCGGCAGCCTGGCCTATTACCTCGTGGTCGCGCCGCTGCTGCTGCTGCCCTGGTCGGGCATGCTCTGGCAGACCGCGCGGCGCCTGCCCGAATACTGGCGCGATCCGCTGCCGCGCTACCTGGTGCTGTGGTTCGCGTTCGTCTTCGCGTTCTTCTCGCTGTCCGGGACCAAGCTGCCGCACTACCTGCTCTACGGCATGACGCCGGTGTTCCTGCTGGTGGCCGGCCGCGTGCGCGCCGATGGCACGCCCCGCAATCTGCTGCTGCTGCCCGGCCTGCTGCTGGCCGCGCTGCCGTTCGTGCCGGCGGCCTTGCAGCGCTGGAGCGCGCGCACCACGATCACGCCGCTGCCCTTCTACGCGGCGCAGGCACGCCGCGCACTCGAGGCGGCGGGCCCGGCGTATTACGTCGTGACGATCGGCTGCGCCGCGGCGCTGGCGGCGCTGCTGGCGGCGACGCGCCGCGGCCGGTACCGATCGGCGCAGGGTCACGGGGCGGCGCAGCCGCCCTGGCGCCAGGCCCTGGCCGCCAGCGCGCTGCTCGCCGTCGCGCTGGGATACGGCCTGGCGCCCTGGCTGGGCGCCGTCCTGAATGCGCCGGTGCGCGATGCGGCGCGGCGCGCCGCCGGCCTGCCCGGCACGGCGGTGCAGTGGGACTTCGCCGCACCGAGCTTCAGCGTGTACCGGCGCCAGATCACGCCCGCACGGCCGCCGGAGCCGGGCGAACTGGCGATCACGCGCACCGACCGCCTCGCGGCGGACGCGCCAGTGCAGCGGATCTTCGAGGAAGGCGGCGTGGCGCTGGTGCGCCGCCGATGAGCGCGGTTGCCCGCCCGGCCGCGCGTCGCGCGGCAGAGCGGAGCGGGAGGCGACCGGATACCTACAACTCCAGGTCGGCTATCAACGGCGCGTGGTCGGAGCAGCGCGCCCAGTTGCGCCCGCGCGGGACGTGCGAGCTGCGCGCCTTGATTCCGCGCAGGTAGATGCGGTCGAGCGTCAGCCAGGGGGCCAGGCTGGGAAAGGTGCGCGCCACGTGGACCGGCCGGCGCCACACCATCAGCCGGTCCATCCAGCCGCGGTCGGCGTCGGAACCGGAGACGTCGTGCATGCCCAGTCGCTTGCGCAGCTGGGCGTCGACGCCGCGCTGCCAGTCGTTGAAGTCGCCGGCCAGGATCAGCGGCGCCGAGGCGGGGATCTCGCGCTCGATGAAGCGCGCGACCCAGTCGGCCTGGCGCGTGCGGCTGCCCTTGACCAGGCCGAAATGCGCACAGATGAGGTGGATGCGAGGTGCCTGCGCCCCGGGCAGGCGCGCCACCGCGTGCAGCATGCCGCGCTTCTCGAGCATGTGGTCGGATATGTCGTGGTTGGCGAAGTGCTCGATCGGCAGGCGCGAGAGGATGGCGTTGCCGTGGTTGCCGTGCGGATAGATCGCGTTGACGCCATAGGCGCGGTGCTCGTAGCCGCTGCCGGCCAGCGCCTCGAGCTGGGAGTGGGACTCCTGCGCCAGGCGCCGGGCCAGGCGCTCGTTGCGGTCCTGCACCTCCTGCAGGAACACGATGTCGGCGCCGATGCGGTGCAGCGCGGTGCGCAGCTCGGAGACGCGCGAGTGCCGCCCAAAGGCGGTGACACCCTTGTGGATGTTGTAGGTGGCGACGCGCAGGCGCAAGGCATCCATCAGCCGTTGCGCTCCCGGAGCCGGAGCCGTAGCCGGGGCAGGCGCAGGCCGCTGCCGGCGCGCCGGGCGTCGCGCACCGGCGGCTCAGGCCGGGTTCTTGGGCTCGGCACGGCGCACGCGGATGTGCAGCTCGCGCAGCTGCCGTTCGTCGACCGGCGACGGCGCCTGGGTGAGCAGACATTGCGCGCGCTGGGTCTTGGGGAAGGCGATGACATCGCGGATCGATTCGGCACCGGCCATCATGGTGACGATGCGGTCGAGCCCGAAAGCGATCCCGCCGTGCGGCGGTGCGCCGTACTGCAGCGCATCGAGCAGGAAGCCGAACTTGTTGCGCGCCTCCTCGGCGCCGATCTTGAGCGCGCGGAAGACCTTGCTCTGCACCTCCTCGCGGTGGATACGCACCGAGCCGCCGCCGATCTCCCAGCCGTTGAGCGCCAGGTCGTAGGCCTTGGCCAGGCAGCGGCCCGGGTCGGTCACCAGGAAATCCTCGTGGCCGTCCTTGGGCGCCGTGAACGGATGGTGCGCGGCGACCCAGCGCTGCTCCTGCTCGTCGAACTCGAACATCGGGAAATCGACCACCCAGACCGGCTTCCAGCCGGCCTCGAACAGGCCGTTGGCGCGGCCGAAGTCGGAGTGGCCGATGCGCACGCGCAGCGCGCCGAGGCTGTCGGCGACCACCTTGGCGCGGTCGGCGCCGAAGAAGATGAGGTCGCCGTCCTGGGCGCCCGTGCGCTCCAGGATGGCGGCGAGCGCGGCGTCGTGCAGGCTCTTGACGATCGGCGACTGCAGGCCGTCGCGACCCTGGGCGCGCTGGTTGACCTTGATGTAGGCCAGGCCCTTGGCGCCGTAGATGCCGACGAACTGGGTGTAGGCGTCGATCTCGGAGCGGGCCATCGCGCCGCCGCCCGGGACCCGCAGCGCGACCACGCGGCCGTCCTTGAGCTCGGTGGCGGCGCGGAAGATCTTGAAGTCGACATCGGCCATCAGGTCGGTGA
>Ga0116229_10007688_pt1 | contig 16967 bp, 12 predicted proteins | sample S1TSphgellanicum_3_FD_87313 | JGI IMG/M metagenome (GOLD analysis project Ga0116229, IMG submission 87313) | Host-associated microbial communities from peat moss isolated from Minnesota, USA - S1T2_Fc - Sphagnum magellanicum MG | ecosystem: Host-associated > Plants > Peat moss > Unclassified...
TGACCCACCCCCCCCCCCCCCCCCCCCCCCCCCACCCAAATGAAAGATTTATAGGTACACTCGCCATCAATAGTAGCATTCTAATTTTTTTTCATTTTTCCATTTAAAAAAAATTCCCAAAAAATTAGAGTCAAATTTCTAGTAGAAAAAAAAAATTATCAATTTTTTTGTTTCAAAAGAAAAATTCAAGAAAAAACATTGATAGGAATAGATTATTCTTTTGATTGTTTGAGAAACTTATAATCCTACCTAATTTAGAAGATCAAAGTATGTACCTATTTTGTTTTAGATCAATATATTTTCACATGTCAAAATGGTGTCATAGATGATGAGGGCGATGGTGGTGGCATTTGAAGATTCAATTCCTTCTTTTGATTTTTCTTTAGATATGGCAATAGATGAACCTTATTTTATTTTTAAAATACAATTTTTATTCAATGCTTTAGTGTTTTCTGTTTTTTAATACAAGTCATGTATGTGTATAGTGCAAGCTTTGTGGAATTGACACAAGTCAATGTTGGTTGCTTGTTGTTATTGTCATGTGCTCTATTGTGCAAAGCTCATTTGGCCAATGGACATTGCAACATGGATTGTTGTGCTATATCAATTGTCCTTATACATGTGTATCTAGGATCACAACCCTAATATGTTGGGTCCTTAATGTTCATGTAAGTATTGATCAAGATCCTATTTTGTTGTGTTTTAGGATTAAAGATATTGTTTGTTCAACATGAAGATTCATTGTACAATTTTTTTCCAAGTCTTATTAAACATGTAATCAAACTCTTTGGTTCACTTTGTAATCCTCGAGCTTACATCGTATCTATTAGTGTAGTACCTTGGACATTGGGATTTTGACCAAAATTTGCTTTGAGCTTGTTTCCTCTAGTTGTTAGGTTTTTTTTTGTTTGGTCAACATGTTGTCAAAGCAAGTCACATCCATGACAAAGGAATGACAAATGACCCTTAAAATGTTCAATCAATTGTGTTGTTAAATTGTAAAAAGTTTCAAAAGTTCAAAAGTTTTGTCATGGATGACATTAGCAACGACCAAACAATTATAACAATGATGATCGTGATAATGAAAACTTGGACCACGTACAAGGAGGAAGCATTGGATTCTAGGAGGTGTCGATAAAATGAAATCAAGGTAGAGTTACCAAATGGATGATTCAAGAAATTGAGAAAAATGAAAAAAATGAATTGAGATGCAAAGCCATTTGCCAGTTTTTTTATGTCTTCAAATCCAATGTTAAGTCCAATTACATGAAATTAATTGTTTGTGGAAAAGCCAATTTGACATCATTGCATCCATATCAATAGATCTTTTTCACAATTACAAATGCATGATTGCTATGCTCACGTTTAACATGAGGGTTGGATGAAAGATGACACCATGGGTCATGCATTTACATGACTAAATACTTGAGGAGTTTGATCATTTTGCAAGATGAGATTTAAGTTTTCAACATTTCTATCAACATGATTGCATGAAACATTATCAAACCTAGTAACACACAAATATTTAACAACAATTATGTGGACAAGTTAAATGGATACAAAGATTTTTTTAAAAATTCAAGAATATAATTGTTTGTTCACAAATTGGCAAGCTTGTGGAAATTTCTCATCATAAGGATAATCATAAATGAAATACAGTTGTTCCTTATTTGGACAAATTTGAATATGACCTTTTTGGAGGGCGAAAGCACATTATGGGGATCAACTTGGGCTAAAAAACAAAAAAATTCAACATTTTTTCTTTCATTCCATGCAACATTGTGAGAAACACAAAAAGGGATCTTTGACACAATTATCTCTAACACAATTATCTTTATTTTTCAAATGTGAATAATTTTTCAACAAGTTTTTTTATTTTTTCAAACATTTATGCTAATATGATTGAAAAAAATTATTCAAATATGTTTTTGTGAAATAACATGAATGAAACTCTCTTCATATGAAATTGAAATGGTGCAATGAATTCAAATTCAATATATGTATAGGTATTTTATGAAGTTAGGTGATCATTTGAATGATTTTTGAAATATATTTGTATTTCATAATATGTTTTTATGAATATTATAGTCATATTCATATATATATATATATATATATATATATATAATCATTTGATATCAATAAAAAAACATAATTGATTATTTTATTATAAGTACAATTCATGACAACACATTTTGTTCATTGCCATGTTTTGACCTTGGACAAGAATTTAATCAATGATATGGATGAAACACACTTTGTTGTTAGTATGAAAAGTGGGTGAAAACTAGCATTATGTGATGAAAACAACGTCAAATATGCTTATGTTTGTGTCATGAAGTGAAGGAATGACCACAATGGTTTATATCACTAGTTATGTGACCAGGGTTATCAACATTAGTTGCGATGACCATTCATGGATCATTTTGTGTGTCATGTGACATGAGGTATCGAAGCCTTGTTGATGATATCCATGAACGTGAAACTCAACTACCCCATTCAAGGGTTTCCTTATGAATGCTTGGAGTTTTCCATCGATCAAATCAAATGGTTGGAATAATAAGACAATGTTTTTGTAATGGTTGGGTGAAAACTGACCATACCAAGCTAATTCTAAACAATCAATCTTTTCTTATTATAATCCATAAACGATGTGATCTATGATATCAATGACATAGAACATGATGCAATTGGGCTCACATACATGAAGAAAGCTATGATCCATATCGCCTAAACTTCAAGCATATATGCCAACAACATGAGAAGCAACAATTGCCATAAGGAACAAACCAAAGTTGGAACAAACTTGTATGGTTTCGTAAAACTCAATTCAACTACAAGTTTGAAAGAATGGGTCTAGAGAATTAGAGCATCTGCATTGACACACAGACCTTAGAGCAGCATCCGCATGAAAACATAAAAACATGTTTTGGATGTACAATAGTAAAAACTTGGTTTAGAAAATGGTTTGAGTGAGACCTCATATTTGTGTAGGATGTGGCAGTTGGCAAAAGCCACTGCACAATTTAAATCATCTTGCTGTGTATTGGCTAGATTCTTTGATTGATTTTCATGGGACAATGTCCCATTGCTATTGACTGGTTAGATCATTCGATTGGTTCACTTACTTTACTATTAGTGGTCTTCCATTTTTTAGAGTCTCACTTTCAAGTTTCTGGGTGCAGTTGAGGATATGTAAATAAGTAATAATGAATATGAAAAATTCTAATGCAGGCCTAGTTACTCAGTATGGGTGAGGATGCTCTTAGATTGCGGTTCAAGCAAGGCTGGAGATTACCAAACAACAAAGCCAGGATCCCACTTGCGGTGATAATTGAGTCTTGCAAAATAGCTTGTAAAGAATGACTGCATTTTAAGCTGGGAACTCTCCATGATGGAAAAATTGCTGTACATTAGTTTTCAGCTTAATAATGAATCTAAGGTTGAAAATCTATGCAGACAAGTTACACCCAAACTCTTGTAATATTACATTTCACAAACTGAAGATCTTCTGCTGCCTGATGTGGGAGTAAAAGAATTTACCTCAGTTGTTGCTGCTGCTGCTGAATTATGCACTAAACTCTGAGTTGAAGCTGGGTCCCAAATGCAACACTGTAAGCAGGAGTGCTTTAATTGTCACTGCATGATGTGTGACATGCCCTGCCCCAATTGGCACCAGTGTGTCTTTGTACTGATCTAATCACCATTCGAGAACAAAGATGGAACTGAGTTTGGACTGCATCTTGTCACATTCTGAGGTGTGCATGAAATCAAGGGCTTCTTGAGCCTCTCTCATCAAGTAATATTCCAGGCACTAAATCTGAAAAAATGGGCAATGGTTTTCAATTGGGGCAAAGAAAGGGAATCTGCTCAAGGCAAGGAAATTTTAAACATTACTCTGTGATCAAAAGAGTTTCTGGTGCTAGATATCACAATTCGACCTTCATGTGACCTGCTGGTAATTGACCTGTGCCACAAATGAACACCCACAGTTAGTGTCACTCACCAACGATTTGATGAGTATACCCATGTTTTAATACTGCTAAACATATTTATATATGTGTGTGATTTACACTCAAATTTGTATAATTTCATGAGAGGATTTTTAGAAGTGGCAGTGTGATCAGATCTATGTAATGCACGTTGGGGGGTCATAAATTTCTCGTGCATTGAAAATATCAGAGGTTGGGACAAAATTTATGGATATATTTCATTTGATGTGCTTTGATCGTCTTGGTTCTGCAAACCCTGCAACAACATAGGCGAGAGGAGATCCAGTTTCAGGTTTTCTATTGCAATTCCTGGTGCCTTAGTAAAATTGTTAGCTTAGAATACTGGTAGAGAGAGTGAGAGAGTAAGAGAGCAATCACAAAGATAGGGTTTGGGGTTTAGGGCTTATGAGATATTGGGATAAATACAGTTGTTGAAGCCTTCCAGTAACAGTGATGATGTTGCTCCACTAGCTTGGCCAAATCCCATCTGAAGCATACTCTGTAATTCTCCATCCCACTCAATTGACATCTGAAAGTTACAGCACACATTGAAGTGTTCAGTTGAAAATGAGCAATTTTTAACATCATGATCTTCTTCAGACTTTGTAGACAGGCATATGATAACAACCCTAACCTTTGCTGAACATAGGTCCTTGTAAGAAGAAAAGAAAAAGGAAACTGGTCAGTTCATGTACCTGAGTTGCATCATCTCCAAAGGTGTCCAAATTGGGTACAGAAGAGACTCCAGTGGGAGGGGCACTGATGGTTCTGCGTAAGTGACAACTATCCATTGTTCCAAGGGATTGAAACTCAAGACCATTGGCTATGTGTGGCGGTGTCAATGGCAGATGAAGCCCATAGGTTGAGCTTGGTTCTGGTCCCACTATAGAAGATGCCCCAGATTGCAACATCTGCAGATTTGCACTCTGGTGACAAAATATATGCTACAAAAGTAAGTGTGTGTTTGTGTGTTTGTGTATTCCAACTGGTGTCTCTGGTTCCTTCAATGTTGCATTTTGGTCATCTAACCCTGATCGACAGTGTCATGTATGATTACATTAGTGAACACCAATGTTCCTCTTTTTGGTTTAGATTTGTGGGCACTTCTATTTCATTCCACTTTGGTTTCCATTAGTAGAGTTTCAGCTAGTTGTGATATTTATTCCATGAGTTGAGAGACATGTTTGATCTTAGTGCCAAATGACTCCATGATATATAACTCCAAATTACGGTTATCTCACCACATTATGACAAGATCCAAGAGAACAATCACAAATTGTACAATAGTTTGTTTTGAGTTCTAGGATCATGTATGCAGATGATGGATATAGGGTCTCAGAATCTGGTACCAAGCAGAGAAATGGGTATGAATCACCCAGTATTTGTACATACCTCTTTATTAAAAATACAATCCAGGTTGTAGTCCAGTTGTGGGTTCACAGAAGCAAGCTTCATAGATAGAAACTGCAATAAGAACAAATCATTGAGAAATAGGAGGATTTTAGTTACTTGAATCCAACTTGCAGTTCTACAAATCCACCCATCCAAATTTCCGAAAGGAAACAGTAAAGAACACATGATGTATGTGCCCAGTAATTCCTGAAGAAAATGATTTCCAAAAGAACTGAACAAGTTCAAAACAGATGAAATGTTTGTTGCATTATGCATTACAAGATGTTGGTCTACTCTGCCATTGAAATATACATTCAAAAGTTCATGATGCACATGCAGGGTAAAATAGCTTGTGAAACAAACACAACTCCATTGAAAAATTATGTAACTTACTTCCACTTGACGTTGGAGCGATTGTACATAATTGATTATCTCATCCAACATCACAGCTTTTCCTGTGACCTGCATCATGAAAAAAAATTCAAAATTTTTTTGTTCTTCTTTTCTCAATATGATTTGAAGGTATTGTTGAAATTATTCTGGACAATTGTTGTCGAAAAGAGTTCAGAGTTCAAGGATATTCCCACTTCAGAGGCTCTCAAAAAACAACAGAAAGTCCTGACCTAGCTATGACTTGAGGAATGATGTGCTGAACTACTACTACCTTACTGCAGCCAGGAACAAGATCTTGCAAGTACTTCATACGCTCACTTATCTTCTCCCTTCGAACCTGCAGTTTGCAACAACAGCAACATGAACAACAACAACCAGCATGATGATCCTGGCAGCCTATCAGTAGACTCAGTACTACTGCAATTATGGTCAAAAGAGTGCAGTAGGTTGGAAGTTTTGCTGCAGGGGTTAGGGTTTTGCAAGCTTCTTGCTGACTGGGGAGGTTCTTAGTTCTTACTCTTTCAGCAAGTGAATGGCTATCAGTGGCTTGACCTCTTCTCGCACGCACATGGACGTAGTCCTGTAGCTTGCAGGATGCAGCCAAGGGTTCGCTACTTATACTCATGGGTTGTACATTCTCCTTCTGCATCGTTAAAAGATCATTACGTCCCCTGCAGGGACTCGCCCCCGAGTCCCCGGAATTCTCACTGGAGCTCCGTTGATCCGCCTGCTTGAAGCAGCAGCCGGACGTCGCCTTGATCGTGTCTTGTCGCTGATCTAGTATTGGAGTTGCAGCTTTAGATTCTTCACCCAGGCGCTTGTACCGCTTCGGTCTTGAATCCTCATCGCTTTCATCAGCTACCTGCAGCAGCAGCAGCAACATTCTCAAAGCAGATTCAACTAAAGAATGCTCAAGAATGTTCGCTGCAGTGCCGATCTCAGAAGATCGGCTCCTGCAGTGATGGATCTACCTTTGAATCTGTCGAGTACCCGGTATTTGTTTCTTTGCCTGCATCTGAATATTGAATCTCGATCTTTCTCTTGTTCCCCGTATCGTCGCTTGATTCGACTGATCTGCACGCAGCAGCATGCTCTTGATCTGCAGTGCAAGAGAAATCTTCTTCCCTTGACGTTGTCTCTTGACCAGCTTTTGACACATGATCCATATTCTCGTTGTCTGTCGCTCCGGCTGCATCGACAATGCGGGCTTCTTCATCTTCGAGCTGATTCCCAGCGCCTGAGTACGCGGCCCCTGGCAGCTCCTCATCACCGGTGCTGCGGGCGCCCGGCTGGACTTGATCCGGATCTAGAGCGTGATCATCTTGGCGCTGCTCTGCAGCTTCGTGCGTGTCCTGCTGCAGGGGATTGTTTATAACCGATTCAACTTTGTGCGATCGCGAGCTGCTGGCGGCGACGTTGAGCTTGACTCCTGAAAGTGGAAAGCTCGATGCTCTAGAAATTTTTCTTTCAGACTCCGGTTGTGGAGCTCTCGAAACGTTTCCTACTCGCGCTGCAGCACGTGACCTTTCGCTGTCCATGAACGGCAAGGGTTGCGAGATCATCTGCGAAGAACTATACGTCCCGGCGTTGCCGAAAGATGAGTATTTCGCAGCTCGTTCAGCGAAAGCTGGATCCGACGAAAATTGTTCCAAGCAATGAGAAGTCGCTAGCCCGACTCCTTGTAGCGCGAGAGCTCCTTTCGTCGGCTCGACGCTGATACCGCAAGAAGCCTGCTCCAGAGAGTTCCACCTTCGACTGCAAGCTGCAGTGCTGAGTACCAGTTTCGAGTCAAAGATGGCCGAGTGTCCCACGCTTCCTCCTCCTCTCCCGGCCGCGCGACCGGCAGCCCTCAGACTGGAATCGCCAGTTACAAAGCGGCTAGTGTAGCTTTGTCCCGGCCCTCCTAAACTTTCCATGCCTGCATCGGCCTGCACCGAGCTGTTCAACATCTGCTGCTGGCCGGTCGACGCAGGCACCGCCAAGTTGCCGGAGGTTGAAGATCTGAACGACGTCCTGTTGCTTGCAGAATCTAGCAACTGTTGCCAGTCGCCGCTCGTCATTGTGGAACCAAGAAGCTTCTGCTGATCAGAAGCTGAGAAAGAGCGAGAACGTCCTAACTGCAAACTTGAGGCCGACCCGTTAACGCTGCTGCTGATGACCTCCTGATCGGACTGCGCGAACGAGCTGTTTTTGGCAACTGAAGTCGATCCCGACGCTGCGTTTTCCGCAACACGGGCGCTCAATTGCAACTCCAGCGCTTGCCAGCCCGATAGCACGGACCTGTGCTCCGATCCGTTGGAGAATGACGCCCCCTGCAACGTCGACGACGAGCTGTTGACCACAGGCGCAATTATAACTGCTTCTGAGTACCGAGAAGAAGCTGCCGGAATGCTAACGTTAGCCGGACATTGAAGCAGCTCGACCTGACCGCTGCTGTATGACAGATCTGCAGGCGCCATGAAGTCGATGCAAATCGCTCCCCCAAAAGGAAAAAAAAAACAACTCGATTCTTTCTTCTCTTCGTCAGAATCATGCAACACACATCCTAGTAACAAATTGATCACAAAATTTCTCCAAACCTTACTCAACAATCAAAATGCTGATAGATCAAGTCTATATTCACTAGTCTCCATCAATAATGTAATGCACAAGCCAGCTCTCTTCTTCAGCGGCATCAGCAGCAACAAATCACATCCCTGTAAAACCCCAAGTTCTACTGCTTACTACTAACAAACTTCTTCTTTAGAAACTCACAATGTGCAGATCCCAGAAACAAAAACCCTGTCAAACCAGTTCTTTATGATAATGTAAGTTGTCTACTACTCTAGACTTCCCTGCTGCAACACTTGTGGCACAAAACAAAAAAACTGCTCATCACAACAACACTGTTAGTTACATCATCACCAAGTACTACTAATAACTACAATTCCACCACCTAAAAATCTCGCACTAATAATTGTATTCTTTTTCAAAGAGAGCCACAATCTTCACCACAAAACTAATCTTCACATAACCCCTTTTCTAAGTCTTCTTCAAATCCCAAATCCCAATGTCATGAATATAGAAACAGGGATTGTCCGAAGTCCTTGAATGTGCACAAATATATTTACACTTCTCTGAGTCCACACCCACGCACACACTCTCTCAGAAGACTTAATAAACATTCCCTCAAAATGTGGGACCAAATTAATGAAAGCTCCATAGGTTTCATTTGTAATCCAAGTGTAAAATTACAACTGGCCCATTGAGGTAATGGCACCGCTCACCTTGGGTGAACCAGCATCATCCACACTGGTAGTAGTATCATGGTAAAACTAAAAACCCCAAAATTCATTGAAATCGATTCTAAATGATAGCCTTTGTGTCCTGTTAGGCACATTTTTGGGCCTGTAATCTATGAAGCAAGGTTGTTTGTTTGTTTGTTTTGTTTTGTTTTTGTGCTTATGAGATCCACCGAACCAGGATGCTTCAGATCGTGTTCTTGGTCTCTTTGGTAAGCTCTCGATGAGAAGGGGTGCATGGGCTTGGTTCTATGATGTCTGGACTTGTGGTGCAAATTTTCTTGAATATTGAACGATTTCTTCACTGAAAATAATATCTATGTCAGAACTAAGGATCTATTATGCAACAATTATGTCTATTGCTGCATAATAGATCCAAAGTCTTTCAACGGGCACAGCACCAAATATGTGTTTGGGCATCTCCGGAGTTTGGACTCATCTTGGACAGGGGGCAATCAGGCAGACATGGGGAAAAAAGGTGCAGGCAGGACTTTTTGTACTGCATGCAATAAGGATCCTTTGCTTATCTATGGGCTTCCAGGCAGCCTTGTTTTTTTTCTGGGCGAAAAATCGCCAAAAGGTGACACACAAAAAAAGGGCGAGCGACAGGACTGTTGAAAAAATGGGCCCCAAATTCTTAAAATTTCACCTAATGCAATTGCTGCCAAGATCACCACACCGTCTCCATCCTCAAACCCTAAATTGCCTATTGCTCTCCCGCAGCGGCATGGCTTTTGCAACCCTCGCTGCCATCACTGGGAGCTTTTCGCCTAGCTTTCTACAACATGTCTACCTGCATCACCAGCAATGGTGATGCAAGCATAGTAGCAAATCACCAACATTAGTTATAGCCCTTAATATTTTTAGGGTTTTATTGGATTTCGGGCACTTAAATTTTTTTAAAATGGGCGATATTAATATTGTTTTGGTAGAAATCAAGGTTGCCATATGCGTTCGCGATGTGCATTTGTTGCTTGCAATTCCACAAGTTTATGGATTTTGAAAGCTTATAGTTGCTTGAAGTAGATATGGTGTACAAGCAAGAGTTATGGCTAGGGAGTTTTGACTTCAAGGCTTCAACTTCAAGTAGCTACAGTTGTGCAACCTTAAGAATTTGCAAGGCAAAGACCTCCTCAAAATTTCAACTCAACCCTAATTTCACCTCTCTCTCTCTCATTCCCAAAAGCTAGAGGTATGTCAATGTAATGACTCCAATTTCCAAATTCTCATTTTCGATTACCAACATTTCAAACAATTTTTTTAAAATTTAAAGTTTTTATTTTGTTATTTTAATTTTTAATTTTCAGTTTTGATTTTGCAAAAGAGGTGTGAGTTTTGAAAGTGTCTGATAGTCAATAGTGGGTCCAAATTTGAAAGGTCAATGTTGAGAGTCATTGTAAATTGTGAGAACTTCGATACCAATTTCCCAAGTTTGATTCCCAACTTCCAAATCCCCTTACATGTCCAATTACCAAAATCCAAGCTTTCCAATTCTTCTTTTTCACAACAAATTAAGGTTCAATCTTGGTTTTATTTCTTGATTTGCCTCAATTTTCAAAATTCATTTCCAAGTTCCATTTTCCCAAGTTTTTGTGGCTTTGAATTTAAGGTTTTTCTCTTCTCTAGAATCTTTGCAAATCTATTGCATGTTAACAATTTCTTGGTCTTATTTTTTGATTCCCTTCGGCCACTAGAATCCATTTTCAACATTCCACTTTCCCAAATTTTTTGTGACTTTGAATTTAAGGTTTCTTTTTTCTTTAGAACCTTTGCAATTCTACCATCTTTTAGGATTAGACGAATCTTGTCATCATCACTTTGTCTAATGTCATGTTCATGCATTGACAAAAGTTTTTCTTTCAAAATTTGGATGTCTTTTTCACACACAATTTGAAAAAATTTCAAAAGTTGACCGATTTACTATAAAAGATAGGCAACAAACTCTTTCAAAATGTGAAGACCCATTATATCTCCATGCTCTCTCCAACCAAGTGGGTCTATTCGGAATTTCATCCTCTCATGGTCAAAATGCATGCAAAGAATCAATGGAATGATGTTGCATGGAAGAACCTAAATTCTTTGTGTGATGTGGAGGTAATTTTAGGGCTACCTTGCATACTTGAATGTGTTCATGCTTTGATCAAGGTTACACAAAATAAAGATGTTTTTGTTTGCAACTTTGTGGAAGTTGTGAAGGTAGCCCAACAAGAGCCCTACAGGTTTTGTTGTGACCCATACACAAAATTTGAGAACCTAGTTTTTGATGATTTCAACACTATTGGAACCTTAACTAATTCCAACCTTCCCATGGAATGGGTTTTTGATCTCAATGGTGGAAATGATTATTTGGCATTTTCCTTTGTTGGCCATGAGAATGATGTATATTATAGAAATGATGATGGTGTTGGTGATCTTGAACCCATCACCAAACTTGCATTAAGTTGGGTAGTTAGTGAGGTGAAAAAGAAATTTTGAGGTGCAGCTCAGGGCTTGGTGTCAAGGTTGAAAAAACAATTCCCAGTTTATGAGGTAATAATTGTTTTGGGTGTTGTTTACCCGCAATTTTAGGCTACAGAGGTTGAGAGTAATTTTTGCTTTCATTTGAATGTCTTAAAGGCAACATTATGTGTGCATTGAAAGGTTGTTCAAAATGGGAAAACTGTGTTTACATTGTTGTCATCTCACAATTTGGATTGTAATGCTCCCATTTCAAGATGACCATGTGTCACCAAAAACAAGGGGAATACTTTCTATAGTGTGCACATCCCGATTGCTGGACATCCATGGATTGAAGTATGATTCTGATACTTTTTACTTAAGCATGACAATCCTGATTCAAATATTTTTCTTTTTCAAGATCTTAACAGACATTTAAATTCTATGGCCTTAATTATATGGACCACAAAGGATCAGGCACTCATCTTGATTTCCTTTCTAAGAATCAACAGGTTGTTTTATGTGGTTAACAACTCATATCCAATAACAAAATCCCCACAAAATATTAACTCTACTACTTCAACATGGTTCAGTCTTAGAGATTGGACAGAAATTCAGGGACAACCAATCCAAACATCACTACTTCCTAACATCCCCTCTATCCCAAAAACCTTCGGAACTCCCACAAGACAACAAGTATTTTTTTCAAAATAAAACACATTCCATACCCAGTTCAAAATCCCCAGAAACATCATGCATGAACTACCACACAACCACTTTAGAAATCCTAGACACACTCATCTTCTCCCTTGTGTTGGTCCCTACAAAAACACATGCAATAGCTTTAGACCTTTTCCTGACATTTTTAGCACATCGGAAGTCTTCTCATCAGGATTCTTCTCATTTAGTCCTCTTGATCAAGTTCTGCTTCTACTTATTTACAACACCCCAAAATCAAAATCAAATCACACTTTTTTAGTCCTCTTTAAAAGTCTAACAACTTAGCTTCTCTTTCATCACCCCTTAGAACCTCCACAAATGATCCCCCCAAATCTTTCTTCAACATGCTTCAAATATCCTCCTCATCACCTCATCTCCTTGCTTCCCCAAAATCCCCCTTGCCAATCACATTACAAAAATCTGATCCATAATTCTCATTGGGCTACTCATATTTTCTTTCATCTCAGAAACTATCTCACCTATTTCTTTCGTCATAACCTGCCAAGCCACCAAAAACACAAAAAAAAAAAAAAACAGAAACATAGTAGATTATTTTCTTTTCTTTTCTTTTTTTAGTATTGTTGAAACACTTTGCTACCATTAGTCCAACCGCAGTCTAAGTAACCTTCATCCAAAAATAAATGAAATTATTTTTTGGTTACACATGATCCATAACTCCAAAGTTATCATGTGTGATTTTAAAAGCAACTTGAATCCAATGATTCGATTCTAGCACAAAGTCATCACATCTCCCACACTCAACCAAAAGCTCTCAAAATACATGAAGCTAGTGGAGATCACTGATGTCCAAGTTTTTTGTTCTATTGAAAACAAACACACATTTAGCACTCTTAGTTTCATGAAGAATCGGTTGCGAAACTAAATCAGCACACATTTGGATCTTTGCACTTGATTTTATAACCAACAATTTTTTATGCTTCATAACTTTCCTTATGATCAAGCCATTGCCAAGTGGCAAGGCAAAACTCATTACTATGTGAATGAATAAATTGCAAGCAGATTCATGGAAGCTCTCTAGGTTTTTTGGAGGATTTCACAATTGCAAAGAAAAGTCGAATGACAGATAAGGATGTGGCAAACTTTTGAAATATAAACTATTTTTTTGTAACCTTATGTTATTACATCAATTTTTATTTGCAATTTTCCCTTGCTCACATTGCATTTTAGGGTTTAGGACCCGTCTGTTTTTTCTTTTCTTTTCAATGGTGCATGGCTTTTCAGCTTGGTAAAGAAATCGGGGGAGAATGTATAGATTGTGGCAAGCCTTGTGAGTTTTAGTCTCTGGATTTTGGTGGAGAATGTGTGGATCTTTAGATTTTGCTCTAAGAGAAGAATGTACATGGCTTTATGGTTTCAAAAGCGGTATATATTAAAGTTCAATTGTTTCAAATTTTGGAAGTATAGTTGGGCATATTATGAAGCAAGCATCTTAATTTGATTATTTGGAATTTGGAGGAAAATGTACATAGCTTTATGGTTTCAAGGTTTTTAAAGATCTCTTCAGCTCTGAATTTTGCAGGAGGATAGTCAGAATTTGATTCTTGAAGCAAGCGTCTTAACTTTGGAATTTGAAATATAGTCTTACAAATTAGAAACGGAGCATCTTAATTTTATGAACCCAAAAATTGCCCCTTTAGCAATAGCCCCATCACCAAATACATACCCTTGACAATGGACATGTTGCCAATATGGTCAATCAAATTTTGACTATTGTCGCCACTCTACAAACATTGTGAATTTACAACTCGTCATCATAGCCACTTTTAGTTGGAAAAAATCGCCATTTCCGCTCCACCTCACACATAATTTTAACCAGCTGTGCTACTCCACCTTGGCAACCAGCCATCCTTGAAAAAAAATGGCTGCATCCGGGTGCTCAAAGCAACACTTGATGAACCATAACTCAAAAATGTGAGACCAGGTGAAATTTACATAAGTGTGAAACCCTTTATATAATCCATGTGTGAAACAATTGGATCATCAAGTAATGGCTCTGCAACTAATTCAAATCAACAACAGGTACTGCAGATAGACAGGAGAATGTTTTTCACAAGTGTAAATTTGCACCCAACTAACTGATTCTACTTAAGAGTACTACTGCAGCTACTGATGCTACTGGAATTTTCTCCAAGTTAGTTGGGGTTTGATGAGGGAGTATTATGGGTTGCAGGGATTGTTAATTGAGGAATTATGTAGGCAGATATTTGTAACTTTGGATTTTAATTTTCAATTTTTTGATTAAAAAAATTGGTGAAAATATCCCCAAAAAATTAGCAAATTATTCTAATTGACACTAGGAAAAAAAAATTCTAAAAAATTCCCAATTTTTTTGTTTAAAAAAACTGCAAAATTTGTAGTATGAACAAAAAAACATTGCTGTGTGTCCAATGGAAAAAGCCTCTCATTCTTCTTCTTGAGAATTGTGGGTGGGACCACACATTCTTGTTGCCAATTTTTCAACTATGTAGCCAAAAATATGGAACTGTTTTTTAATACATTTTTTCTCATATTTAGCTTGTATTAAAATTTGGCTAAATCTTTTTATGGAATCATTGCCACTTTGGCTACATCACAAAATTGAAGATACATAGCAACAATCCCCCCGCCCCCTTTTTTCCCCCTACTTCAAGGTACATTTTTGTTACTGGCAATTTCACCCAAAAAGCAAAATCAATTGGAAATTTGAAAAATGTGAAAATGAAGTGATTTTTGGAGTTTTTAAATAGCCAGAATTCAGAAAAACAAGAAGTGTCAGATTTCTACATTTGGTTCCAGTAGGTAGCCAGAAGTATATAAGGATTTTTTTTAAAAAAAACTTTCATATCCCATATCTTGTAGCCAAATTTGGCTAAATCTTCCTACCATGGTAAAAAGAGTGTCAATTTCCCTTTTGTAAGTTCTTTCTATAAAACCAAAGTGGTGGGGGATGCAACTACATCCATACCTCCCTAATGGATGTAATATTGACTGATGACGTAGTTCATTCATACCTGATTTTGATATGCTCAATTATTCGAGGAGTTGGATCTTCTAGGTGGCTGATGAGAAAATTGAATCATTGGGATGAACATGTCTTCGTTAGCTTTTTCTTGTTGGAAGCGTTGGATGGATGGAATATTGTCAATTCTATGGTACAAAGGGCTAGTTTTCATCAATAAATGTTATAGATTTGGTCCTGTAGTCTGCTGAGAAAATGTACCATGTGTCTGCAGCAGAAACACTACGATGGAATATTAGAGTTATTCGTAAAGTAAGAAAAACACAGCACCAGAACCCTGAGGTTTGGTCATACATAGGGTGAGATTTTTTTTTTTAAAACCTGCAAAAAAGTACATTAGCATTCAACCGTGGGATGAAACTCAGAAAACCATCAATTTTGGTGGTAAATGAGTTTCATTGTGTCTCTCCTTTTTCCAGAGCGCCCCCACTGCTGCTACATATATTTTCACTGCTCCTAAATGTACAACTACTATAATAGACAACCTCCATTGCAGAAAAGGAATCGTACAATATGTTTGTTTTAAGCATTATAAGATGTCTGATCAAAACACGGGTTTCTCTTCTCTTACTTCATCCGTGCTTCTTCTTGCTTTGTCCGTTTCATGAAGATTTGTTGTACTCAGTGTTTGTTCTATTTGGCTCTCTTCCTTGTCGATTTCATCATGAAATCTGGTTATGGGTACAATATCAGTGTCATGCGGGTATTGAAATCGGCTTCAAAACTCCCCCAACAATTGATCTCATAACCGCTGTTCTGAGACAATCAATGAGCTGGTTCTTGATACATAACCATCATTCTCCACTAGGTAATGATAATAGTAATGGAAGAACTGCCTGAGAAGACAGGAGGTTCTTTCCAGTGTTGGCTGCTTTGTTGAGTTTTTGACCCTGTTATCAAACCGGTTATTAACAACCCACCAGTTGATTATTGATTTTTTTTTTTATAATCGATCAAATTGAAAATGCCTTGGTATTGGCTTTTTAAATCTAATAACCTACCTGGATGAGTCAATTTATCATCCACATAGGCTATCAATCTTTACACACTAAAACCCCCAAAAAAATTGAGATATCCACCCTTTTTTTATCTGCCAGGTAAAGATAGTATTTTTTTTTTGGATTAATTTTTAGATATACTGACCGGATATCAGATTTTTCACTTTTTAAATCTGACTTGGATATCAGTGTTCCTGAATTATCTATTGTTTATTTATTAGTCGAACATCAGCAGATCCAAATATCAAAAATTCAAAAATTTACCTACCAATTATATTGGGTGCCAGTCTTGTGTTTTTGGGCGAAATTCTCCAAAAGACAACATCTTCTTTTTTATTAATGGGAATATTTTGTTGCAAAAAAAATTTCTTCTAAAAAGCATTTTTGCAAAAAAATAAATCATAAATTATTTTTTAAAGAAAAGTATAGTCTCAATGATAACTAGTAACTACTACTGAATACAAGTTTGAAAAGACCTCTGAAAACATGTCCTTGGAACAGTCTAAAATTGTGTAGAAATTTTTGCTGCCCTAGCTACATTAAGAATTATAAAATTATTTTTAAAATTATTTATAAAAAATAAAAATTTTAACTTTAAAAAATAAATTTAAAAAAAAAAACGAGGTGTTAACCTACAAACCTAACTTAATAAGATAACCTACCCTATTTACTAATTACTAACTTTGATATCCGGCCCTGAATCTGATATCCAAGTCAAATATCAACATCTTTGAAA
>Ga0116229_10007689_pt1 | contig 16967 bp, 15 predicted proteins | sample S1TSphgellanicum_3_FD_87313 | JGI IMG/M metagenome (GOLD analysis project Ga0116229, IMG submission 87313) | Host-associated microbial communities from peat moss isolated from Minnesota, USA - S1T2_Fc - Sphagnum magellanicum MG | ecosystem: Host-associated > Plants > Peat moss > Unclassified...
CCTCGTCGACGTACTGCGTGTCGCGCAAGATGCGCACCACCCGCTCCAGCGACTCCGCCTGCGTGCGCCGGGCCCGTTCGCGTTCGTACAGCCGCGCGTTGGAGAGCGCCAATCCGACGTGGAAGGCGAGCGACCGGACCGCCGCGAGGTCGCCGTCGTCGAAGGCGTCGGGGCGGCCGAACGACAGCACGAGCGCGTCCTCGACCCGGCCATCGACGACGAACGGCACGGCCATCGCGCTCTGCGCGCCGGCGCCATAGATCTCGGTGTTGCCGATATCTTCGCGCCGCACCGTTAGGCCGCCGAAGACCTTGCGCAGATCGGCGTCGAGCGGCACCGAGCCCGGCGGCACCGAGGCGACGCCGGCGCCCGCCGCGGCGGCAGCCACCGAGACGCGTTCGCCGTCGGGCGAACGCTGATAGACGATGCAGCGATCCGCGCCGAACGCGGCGCGAACGCCTTCGACGATGCCGAACAACACGTCGCGGCGATCGAGCGACTTGTGCAGGCGTTCGTTGACCATCGCCAACAAGCGGCTGTCGCGCGATTGACGGCGAGCCGAGATCAGCGCGCGGTCCATTTCGACGATGCGCGTCGCTAGCGTGCAGTAGCTCTCCAGACCCTCCAGAGTATCCTTCGGCGGGGGGCCGTCGACACCGAGCACGACCACGCCGAGCGCCCGCGGGCCGGCGATGAGCGGGACGAAGACGAGGTCACGGACGCCGACGACCGTCGAGACGCCGGCGAGAACGCGCTGTGCATCACGCTCGACGAAGAGTGCTCCGCCCTCCCCGAAGCGCGAGAGCGCGTGGAGGAAGAGGCGGCGCAGTTCGAGCGAGCCGTCGCGCAATGCGAAACCCTCTGCCGCCTCCGGCACGGTCGCCCCAACGTTGCCGTCGTCCGAAAAGAGCAGCGCGGTCGCAAACGTCGCCGCAAGCGTCCCCCGCGCGCCTAGAGCGATTGCCTCCGCCTTCGCCGCGAGCGTGGATGCGTCGGTAAGGCGAGTGAGGGAGAGAACCTTGGGCCTCCCTTTTTTTACGGTAGGTAGTCGCTGCTCGTCGTGGCCGTCGCGGTCGGAGAAGGCGCCGGCGTCGGCTTCAGCCCGATCCCCGTCACCGCTCCGGGCGACGTATAGGTCAAGACCGGCGCCACATTTTGCGCGCCGGTGCACGCTGCGGTACCGGCAACCGCGCCCGCAGACGCGTAGACGTAGAGGACGCCGGCCCCCGTCGAGGTCGAGTCGGCGACGTAGATCTGACCGGTCGACGAGATCTTCACGTCGGTCGGGGCGATCAACTTCGTTGCCGAGCCGCAGATACGGCGCACGGGAGCAGAGGTGATCTTGCCTCGCGCGTTCGTCCGGAACACGAGAATCGCGGGCTTCTTACCGAGCGCGCGGTTGCCCTGATCGGAGACGTACAGATATCCGCCGATCGAGTCGACCGCGATGCCGGTCGGCGTCAAGACGCCCGTCGCGCTTCCCGAGATGATGAATGCCGGATGCAGGTTGAGCGGCGTGGGAGTCGGCGAGGGGCTCGGCGACGGCGACGCACTCGCGGTCGAGGTGGAGGTCGGCGTCGGCGATGGGGTGGGCGAGGGCGTCGGCGAGGCCGTCGGCGATCCCGTTGGCGTCGGGGTCGGCGTCGGCAAGACGAATTTCTCGACGGAGCCGCCCGCGCTGCCCTGCAGATTCGTCACGTAGATGTGACCGGCGGCATCGATGGCGACGCCTGCCGGAACGTTCAACTGCGTGTTCGCACCGGCAATTTGGTCGTACGAGGTGGTGTCACCGACGGTGAATAGTTGCAACTGATTGGGCAGCGAGTTCGTCGGGATCACGTCTGCAATGACCATCAGCCCGCTCGAAGGGTCGATGGCGATACCGCGCGGCCGACCGGTTAGGCTGGTGCTGGAGAGCGGTTCGACGTTCCCCGTCGCGAGCGAGGCGATTTCGACGAGCAGCGATCCTTGCGTTTGCTTGTCGTAGTTGGTGACCCAGATGTTCCCGGTCTTGTCGAAAGCGAGGTACTGCGGCCCGTCGAGCGTGGTGCTCGAACCGCCGATATTGTAGGTCGGGCCGCCGCTCTTCTGTCCCACCGTATAGATGCTGATGCCGTTTTGCGTGCTGTTCGTGGCGTAAAAGGAATTCGAGGGGAAATTCGGCCCGACGTTGACCGTCTGGTTGACGTTGGCCCCGCTGCACGCCGCCACGGCGATGACCGAACTCAGCACGATAAAACCTATAGACAGCCTAGGCAGCATCTTCTCTCCTGATTGGGGTGGGAACCGGTGCCAGGTTCACCCGGCGTGCAAAGTTTCCTGGCCTAACCGGCGTGGGAGCGGAAAATCGCCCAGGCGACGCCGGCCAGGACGGCTGCGACCACGAGCACCACGACAAAAGTCAGCACCCTGCGCCGCACGTAGGCCGGCCGGCTGGACTCGGTGTCGATAATTTGCCGCGGCATGCTAGATCGTCTCGCGCTGGGGGTGGTTGAGCGCCTCCGGCGAGACGTTCGTAAGCAACTGGCCGACCGTTACGAAGGTGTAGCCGGCCTTGCGAAAGCGCGGGACGATCTGCTGGACCGCCTGGATGGTGGCCAGCTTGCCGCTGTGCAGCAGGACGACGTCCGGCGCGGTTGCGTGAGCGATCACCGTAGAAGCGATCTGCTGGGGCGTTAGCGTTCGCCAATCGCCGCCGTCGTCGGTCCAGAGGACGGTGGAGTATCCCAGCGACTGCGCGATCTTCAGCGTTTCGACGGTGAAGCGGCCGTGCGGCGGCCGGAAGTACGTGCGGACGGAGGGATCGTGGGTCAGCGCCCACAGGACGTCGCGCCCTTGGATCAACTCGACGCGCACTTGCGCGGGCGTCTCTTGATCTAAGTTCGGATGCGAATACGTGTGGTTGCCGGCCTCTTGGCCGTCGGCTTCGATACGGCGGGCCAACTCCGGCCACTGCTCCGCGTCGCGCCCGATCAAAAAGAAGGTCGCCGGCACCTTCAGATCGTGCAAGACGTCGAGCAGCATCGGCGTGAAGACCGGATACGGGCCGTCGTCGAACGTCAACGCGATCAGCTTGGGATGCGCGCCCTTGGCCGCAGGCGGAATCGCGACCGCGCGATACGCTCGCGAGATCGGATCGTCCGAGAACTCGAGCTGCGCGTTCATCGAGGGCGGCACGAATGCCGGCTTGACGTTGCTGCGATGGAGCAGCAGCTTCCAACCGCCGAACGCGACGACGGCGGCGAGTACGAGCGCGGCGATGCCTTTCATGCCGCGCACCTAATGCGACTGCACCGCGGCCACCGGCGACGCCGTAGCTGCGGGCGCCGCCGTCGCGAGGTCGCCGCCGACGATCACCGTGACGTCGCTGGTAATCGGCGGCGGCGGGGAACCGGTGGCCGTTGGGTCGGGCACGACGACCGGCGGCTTCGCCAAGGCCGGCAGCGCCGCCCGCACTTTCGCGCCGGCAAACGTCACGGTCGAGTGCTCGTGGATCTCGGTGGTCTCGTAATCCGAACGCTCGGCGTCGCCGACGTTGCCGATCGTAAAGCCGGCGCGCTTGAGCATCGTTGCGACGCGATGCGCGGCGCCCGCCGTCCCGCTGCCGTTAACGACGTCGACCCGTACCGACGACGGGACGATCGCCGCCAGCGCCATCGCATCCGGCGAGACTTCCGGCGAAGGCGGCGCGATCAGCATGTCCTGCACCAGCCGCGTCCGCGCTTCCACGTCCGGCACGAGCGAATCGCCGTAGTTGGGCAGATCGACGTCGCCGGTATACGGCACTTGGTTGGTCACGATCGCCGAGTCGGGAATGCCCTGAAAATACGCGGCCATCGAGAGCAGTTCGCGATCGGTGAGATCGGTCTGCACGTCGCGCCGGAAGACGCCGAGCAGGTTGCCCGCATGAAGCAGCGTGTTGACCTGGTCGCCTTTGAGCTTGCCGATCATCGCGTGCAGCACTTGCTGCTGGCGCATGATCCGGCAGGGATCGCTGCACCAATCGTGCCGGAAACGCATGTACGCCACGGCTTGCGGACCGTCCAGATGCTGCAGCCCCTCCTTAAAGTGAATGTGGAGGTGGCCCCAGCTATCGTCGTAGTCGATCGTCTGGTCCGTACAGCCGGTCTTGTATCGCAGGCAATCCGACGACTTCACCACGACGTCGAGACCGCCGATCGCGTTGATGATGTCCTTGGTGGCGTCGATGCGCAGGATCACGTAGCGATCGAAGCCGGGAATGCCGAGCCAATCACCAATGACTTGCTTGGCTTCGCGAACGCCGCCGTCCGATTGCGCCTGATTGATCTTGGCCTGCGTGCCGTTGGGCAACGTCGCGACCATGTCGCGCGGGATCGACAGCTGGTAGATGCGCTTGTTGTCGAAGTCGACGTTGACCGCCCAAATCGCGTCGCTGCGCGAGTTGGTCGAAAACTCCTGATCGTTCGCGGTGTAGTCGTAGTCGAGGCCTTCGACGAGGACCAGGATCGAGGGCCTTCCGAAGACCTGCTGCGGCGTTTCGACGAAGACTTGCGTGAACGCGACGACGGGATTCTTGTGTTCGAAGATCGCGAACCCGGTCGCGGCCGAAGCGACGCCGAGCAAGAGCAGGCCGAGAACCAGAAAGATGCGCCGAACGATCGCGCCCGATCGCGAGGGCGCTCCGGCCGCCGGGGGCAGCTCGTGCTTACCCAATGGCGAGCGTCTCCGGCACGGCCAAGCTCCCGAAGAAATCGAATGGCCCGTGACCGTTCAGCGTAACCGCGACGAAATCGCCCGGCTGCGCTTGCCCGGTAAAGAAGATGCCGCCGTCGACGCCCGGCGCTTCACCTTGCGAGCGGCCGAACCAGGCGCTCGGCGCGCCCAGCGCCGTGCGAAACTCGTCGCTGCGGCGAAGTTGACGACGCTCCTCCACCAGCACGTCCACGGTCGAGCCGAGACGACGCGAGCGCGCGCGTTCGGAGGCCAGGCGCTGCACCTCGCGGAGCCGGATGAGACGTTTGCGGCGCTCGCGCGCCGGCACCGGCGCGCCGAGGTTCGCGGCCGGCGTGCCTTCCTCGGAACTGTATTCGAAGAACCCAACGCGATCGAGTTCGGCGCGGGCGATCCACTCTTCGAGATACTCGACGTGGGCCTGCGTCTCTCCCGGGAAGCCGACGATGAAGGTCGAGCGCATCGTTATCCCCGGCACGCGCTCGCGGAACTGTTCGACGATCTCCAAATAGCGCTCGCCGTTGCTCGGCCGCAGCATCGCGCGCAGCACCTCGGGATGCGCGTGCTGCAGCGGCATGTCCATGTACTTGCAGACCTTCGGAAGACGGGCCATCGCGTCGATCAACTCGCTATCGACCGTTGCGGGGTAGAGGTAGAGCAACCGGATCCACGCGATGCCGTCGACCTCGTGCAGCCGCTCCAGCAGTTGCGCGAGGCCTCCGCGCCGGTGGCCGCGGTCGCGGCCCCACATCGAGGTATCCTGCGCGATGAGAATCAGCTCTTTGGTGCCGCCGGCGGCCAGCGCGCGCGCCTCGGCGAGGATCGACTCTTCGCTGCGGCTGCGGAACGCGCCGCGGAGTTTGGGAATGATGCAGAACGTGCACGGATGGTCGCAGCCCTCCGCGATCTTCAGGTAGGCGGTCGCGCGCGGGGTGGTGATCAGCCGCGGCAGAAAGTCATGCTCGGGTTCGGCTTCGAACTCCAGGCGCACGGGGCGCTTGCCCGCCGCGACGTCGTCGAGGAGTTCGACGATGCTCGCGTAAGCGCCCGTGCCGACGACGCCGTCGATCTCCGGAACGAGCGCTTGCAGTTGCTCGCCGTAGCGCTGCGCCAAGCATCCTGCGACGACGAGTTGCTGCCCCTCGCGCTTGCGTGCCGCGTGCTCCATAATCGTCTCGGTCGACTCGGCCTTCGCCGGGTCGATGAAGGCGCACGTATTGATGACGACCGTGTCGGCGCAGTCGGCGTCGGGCTCGAGTTGCCACCCGGCCGCGCCCAATCGTGCGATCATGACCTCGGTGTCGACGAGGTTCTTCGCGCAGCCGAGGCTGACGAAGCTCACGCTGGGCACTAGCGGTAGTTGACGAACTGCAGCGGCAGCTCGAAATCCATCGACTTGAGTTCGGCGATGACCTTTTGCAGGTCGTCGCGATTCTTTCCGGCGACGCGCACCTGCTCGTCTTGGTATTGCGCGGTCACCTTGAGCTTCAACGACTTGATCTTCTCCATGATCGCCTTGCTTTTGTCTTTGGGGATGCCGCTACGCAGCGAGACGACCTGGCGCACCGTACTGCCCGCAGCCGGCTCGACGTTGCCGAATTCGAAGGCCTTGATGTCGATGCCGCGCTTGACCGCTTTGCCTTGCAGAATGTCCACGACGTTGCGCATCTTCATCTCGTCGTCGGTCAGGATCGTAATCTTCTTGTCGTCGGCCTCGAGGCTCGTCTTGCTGTGTTTGAAATCGAAGCGGTTCTCGATCTCTTTGCGAGTCTGATTGAGCGCATTGTCCAACTCTTGCTGGTCGATGCGCGACACGACGTCGAACGATGATTCGCTCGGCAAGTTGCTCCCCTTACTCCAGTGTGTCTACAGCGCGAAGCTGCGGTCGACGACGTCGCCGGATTTCCCGAGCGTTCCGACGTCCTTCCCGTCGACGTAGATCTGCACGCCTCCGGCATTTCCGACGCGGATCGCGGCAGCCTTACCGTGGAACGCCTTGGACGTGCCGGCCGGAAACGTACCCTCCATGCTAACACTTCCGTCAACCGTGACCCTGAGCCAGGAGGCGGCCGTCAGGACGATCGCCAGCGACTGTGGGCCGAGGCCCGCGATCTGGTCGACGCTGATCGACGGAGAGGGGCACGGCGACGGGCTGGGGGCCGCGGCTCCCGGCAGTTTCGACGGCGCCGGGCAGGGCGACGGCGAGGGCGAGGGCGAGACGCCTGCGAGCGTCACGGCGCCCGGCGAGAGCGCCGCTTGCGGGCTCGGCTCGCTGGAGGGCGGCAGCTCGCTCGGCAGCGCCGAGGGCGCGCCGGCCGTCAGGACGGCCTCGCGGTGCATGGTGACTTCGTTATAGACGACGAATCCGACCAGCAGGACCGCGACGATGCCGGCGATCCAAATGATATAGCTGGCCGAGGGACGGGGGCGGGCCGTATCCGCGGCGCGCGGCGATTCGGCGGGCGAAAACGAGGAGGGGTTGGCGGCCGCCGCGGCCGGCAGCCCGCCGTTGAAGGCCGCAACCGCTTCCTCGGGATCGAGCCCCAGAAAGCGCGCGTAGCTCCGGAGAAAGCCGCGAACATAGACCGGGGCGCCGACGGCGCTCCAGTTTTCCTCTTCGATCGCCGCCAAGTAGATCGAGCGGATGCGGATTTGCTCGGAGACGTCCGAGAGGCTGAGGCCGCGAGCCTCGCGCGCGGCACGAAAGCGGTCACCGAGTGCGGGCATTGGGGCTTTTGTTAGCCCCGCCGTATTGTTATCCTGTAGCCTACATGGCTTCCAAACCGCGCGTCATCGCCGCAATGAGCGGCGGTGTCGACTCCGCCGTCGCCGCCGGGCTACTCGTCGAAGAGGGCTACGACGTCGTCGGCGTCACGATGAAGATGTACGAACCGTCGAAACCCGCGCATGCCAAGAGTTGCTGCGGCATCGACGACTTCGACGACGCGCGCCGCAGCGCCGCCATTCTCGGAATCGCGCACTACGTGCTCGATTTCGAGGAGACGTTCCGGCGGAGCGTGATCGAGCGCTTCGCCGACGACTACGCGAGCGGCCGGACGCCGAACCCGTGCGTGAGCTGCAATACCTTCGTCAAGCTGGGAACGCTGGCGGAGTACGCCGGCCGGCTCGGTGCGCCATACGTCGCAACCGGGCACTACGCGCGCATCGAACACCGGGCCGACGGCGCCCATCTCTTTCGCAGCGCCTCCTCAAAGGACCAGGCCTACGCGCTCGCGCAGCTGCGGCCCGAGCAACTCGACCAGCTGCTCCTTCCTCTAGGCGGCCTCGACAAGCCCGCCACCCGCGAGCACGCGCGGCGCCTCGGCATCCCGGTCCACGACAAACCCGAGTCCCAGGACATCTGTTTCGTTGAAGGCGGCGACTACCGCGACGTCTTGGAACGCACCCGGCCGGGGATCAACCGTCCCGGGGCGATCGTGACCGCAGCCGGCGAGCGCGCGGGAGACCATCGCGGCATTGCCAACTACACGGTCGGCCAGCGCGCCGCGCTCCCCGCCGGCAACGACGGGCCGCGGTACGTCACGCGTATCGACGCGGCGTCGAACACCATCGTGATCGGCCGCGAGGACGAGTTGCTGGCAAGCGGCCTCGTCGCCGACGAGGTCAACCTGATCCGGCCCGAGCGCTTCGCCGGCGGCGACGTCGAGGTGCGCGCGATGATTCGCTACCGCAGCGAGCCCGCACTCGCGCGCGCCCGCCTCGACGGCGACGTGCTGCGACTGGACTTCGAACGGCCGCAGCGCGCGATCGCTCCAGGGCAGCTCGTCGCGATCTTCGATCCCGGCGGCGACGAGGTGCTCGGCGCGGCGACGATCCGTGACGCTCTGTAAAGCTTCGCACAAGGGAGCCAGCGTAAAGCTTCGCACAAGCCGGTAATGAAGCGCCCGCGACGGGTCGATTCTAGTAGTGTGAGTTGGATAGGAACGGCGAGTAGGAAATCCACTGCGGCGACGCCGGCCGCGACGCGCTCCGGCGCTCCGGCGGCATCGCCGGCCGTCGCTCGCGCGTCCGCACCGGCGTCGCCGCCCTCACTAGAATTTTCGACGACCGTGAGCGCTCGGGGTCTCGCACCGGCCCAAGCGATCATCGAATATCTCACGGTGTCGGAAGCGCGGTTGCGCTCGGTGCTGCTCTTCGATCACAACTCGACCGTCGAGTTTTCGTTCGGCCTTTCCGGCCGGCCGTCGGTCATCGCGCGCGGACGGATCGCTTCGCGCACGCAAAATGGCCCGCGCTTCATCTACCGCGTCGTACTCGATCGCATGAGCGGCAGCGAGGCCGACGAGCTGGCGCGCACCGTGAACGAGGCGCATCGACGCGTCGCGATGCAGCGCTCTCTCGCACGCAGCCTTCCGAGCACCGACGGGCTCACGCGGCGAGCGGTACGCGTCTCTTCGGAATTCGAGGTGCAGATTCGCACCGCGAAAGAGAACGCCAAGCCGGCGCGGTGCGCCGACATCTCGGCTGGCGGCATGATGATCGCGTGCCGCGAGACGCTGGTCGACGGCATGGCCATCGAAGTTCGCTTCACGCTGCCCGACGACGTCCTCGACGTTCATCCCGAGGAGACGGTGACGCTCGACATCCGCAAGCGCGAGGTCGTGCGCTCGACGCGCTCCGATCTGCGCCGGCCGTTCGGCGAGATGGTCATCCTGGCGCGGGTCGCCTCGCATCAGGTGCTCCCGAGCGGAGAGTACGGCTACGGGCTCGCCTTTCACAACCTCGACGCCTACACGGCCGAAGAGATCGCGCGCTACGCCCACGCGGCGCAAATCTCCAAGAAGCGCAGCAAGAACCGCTAGCGCCCGTTCCTAGCGAGCCTCCGGGCAGCTAGGCCGTCGCGAGCGCGACGTCGTCGCGCATATTCCAATACGTGTCGCGAATCGCCGGGACGAATCCCGCGGTCAGGATCAAGCGTTCGAGATCGCGGCGCGTGGCTTCGTTGGTGCTGCCCGCGTCGTGCACGACCTGCTCCTCGATGATCGTTCCGCCCATATCGTCGCAGCCGTAAAAGAGCGCCATCTGCCCCATCTTCAAGCCGGGCGTCAGCCACGAGGCCTGCAGGTGCGCGAAGTTGTCCAAATACAGCCGCGAGACGGCCAGCACGCGCAGGTACTCGAGGCCGGTGGCTTCCTTACCCCGCAGCGGCGTCTTGAACGGCACGTAGTACCACGGGATGAAGGCGGTGAAACCGCCGGTCTCGTCCTGCAGCTCGCGCAGCACGTGCATGTGCTCGATGCGCTCTTCCGGCGTCTCGATCGAGCCGAACATCATCGTGGCGGTCGTCGGCATGCCGAGCAACTGCGCCTCGCGCATCACGCCGAGCCATTCTTCGGGCTTCACCTTGCGCGCCGAGATCCGTTTGCGCACGCGTTCGACCAGGATCTCGGCACCCGCGCCCGGGAGCGATTTCATGCCGGCGCCTTTGAGCCGGATCAGCACGTCGCGGACGGGGAGATTCTCGATCTTGGCGATGCCGATCACTTCGGAGACGGAGAGCGAATGGATGTCGACGTTCGGGAACGCGCGCCCGACGCGCTCGAAGAGCCGCTCGAACCACTCCAACCCGAGCTCCGGGTTGACGCCGCCCTGGATCATGATCTGCGTCGCGCCTTGGTCCACGGCGTATTGGACACGCTCGAGCACCTTGTCGTACGACATGGTGTAGCCTTCGTCGTGGCGCTCGGGGCGGAAGAACGCGCAGAACGTGCAGTGCACGTTGCAGACGTTGGTGTAGTTGATCGTCGTATCGATGACGTAGGTGACGACGTTGCCGGGATGCAGTTGCAAGCGGCGCGCGTGGGCCGCGGCGCCCAGGTCGTGCAGGTCGGCCTCGTGATAGATGCGGACGCCCTCGTCGAACGTCAAACGCCCGCCGGTCGCGGCGCGGTCGAGCAGGCTAGCTAGCGAGGACACCGATCACCTCCGGAAGCGATGAAGGAACCGCCGGGATCGCGCCGATCGCGAAGAGCTCGCGGCAGAATGCGGCCAAGCCGTTTTGCGCGGCCGAATGAAACGTGAAGTTCAACTTTCCGTAGTAGCTCTCGTAGAAGCCGTCGGGACGCGCAAACGCCCGCTGCGCTTGGGCGAGGACGTACGGCTGGTGCGAGCGCGACCACGTGTAGGCATCGGTGAGCGCGTGCATGCAGGCGCGAACGGCTTCCGGATCGCGCTCGTAGGCGTCGCGGCGCGCGGCCCAAACGGCGAACACCGTTTGGCGCCGGGTCCATTCGTACCACAGCGTTCCCAGATCGTAGACGTGCTCCGCCGGCAGCGTGGCGATCGCATCGATGGCCGAGTCGCCGATCAACAGGGCGGGCTCTCCGGCGCGCGCGCGCTCGAGCGGATGCGCCTCCTCGACGTACTGCGGGCGCAGCCCGAAACGGCGCTCCAGCAGGACGCGCAAGAGGTGCCGGCCGGTCGCGGATTCGCCGGTGACGAAGATGCGCGCGCCGTCCAGTCCGGCCGGCGGCGTGCGCGACGCGAGCACCACCGAAACGACTTCTTCGCGCGCGCCGATACAGAGATCGGGCAACAGCACGAGTTCGCCGGAATGTTTGGCCCAGGCGAACGACGAGATCGGGCTCAGATCCAGTTCGCCGCCCAGCAGCATCGCATTGAGGCGCGACGGCACGTCGGCATGCAGCGTCCCCGGATACTCGATCGCGCCCGCATCGAATGCGGCGTACACCGGCAGGTCGTTGGTATACACGATGCGGCCGCAGCGCAGCACGTCTACGGCGACCCGTGGGCCCCGACCGCTACGCGGTCGGGAGCGGCGGAAGCGACACCGTTGGAAGCCGGCGGCGCCCAATCGTGCGCAAAGGTTTCGTACGTCGAGTTGCGGCGCACCGGAATGTAGCCCGCGCCTTCGATCAGGCGGCGGAATTCACGGTCGTCGACGTACTGCCCCGACTGCGTGCCCGCCGAATGATAGATCATCTCTTCATCCGTCGACCCGTGCGTGCCGTCCATGTCGTCGGCGCCGTAGGCGAGCGCGACCTGGCAGACTTTGAGCCCCTGAATCATCCAGTAGGCTTTGATGTGGTCGAAGTTCTGCAGCATCAGGCGCGCTACCGCAAACGTGCGCAGGTCGTCGAGGCCCGTGGTCCAGCCGCAATCCGAGAGCTCGTTGCCGTCCGGATGAAACGCCAGCGGGATGAAGGCGTTGAAGCCGGGGCTGCGGTCCTGCGACTCGCGCAGACGGATCAGGTGATCGACCCGGTCCTCGAGCGATTCGACGTGGCCGTACAGCATGGTCGCGTTGCTGGCGACGCCCTGGCGATGGAGTTCTTCGTGAATCGCAATCCAGTTCGCGCTCGAGACCTTATTCGCGCAGATCTTCGCGCGGGTCTCTTCGCCGAGAATCTCCGCGGCGCCGCCGTTGACGTTGTCGAGGCCGGCCTCTTTGAGCGCCGAGACAATCTCGGGGAACGAGAGGCGGTGGCGCTTGGCCATGTACTCGATCTCGGCGGCGGTAAAGAGCGAGAGTTGCACGTGCGGCAGGGCCGCCTTGAAGCGGCGCATGAGCGGCAGCCAGTAGTCGAGCGAGAGCTGGCGGGGATCGTGCCCGCCCACGATGTGCAGCTGATTGAAGTTCGTGCCGGTCTCCAGCGCTTTGGCGAAGACCTGGTCGGCGGTCATGCGAAAGACCCGCTCCGGCTCCTTGAACTCATCCGCGGCAAACGAGCAAAACTTGCAGTTCGCGAAGCATACGTTGGTGGAGTTGATGTAGCGGTTGAGCACGTAGTAGACGTACTTTCCGCTCTTGCGCTCTTTTTGATCGCGCGCCATCCGCGCGAGCGAATGAACGTCCGGCGTGCGATAGAGCGCGAGCCCATCGGCCATCGACAGCGGGGTGCCGGCCTCGACTTTTCGCTGAATCTCTCTCAGCGCCGGATCCTGGTATGCCACGTGAACCTTCCTGCGGACGGAACCTGCCGCTGCCTACAGCCTTCTTCTTGTATGTAACTCTACGTTCGACCCTGGGGTGGCGAAAGGACCTTTGTGGGAATCACCGCCAGCCCGATCGCGATCACGGCGACCGCCCAGAGCACGCCACCGGCGAGATCGGTCAGGTAGTGGGCGCCGAGCGAGAGGCGCGACCAGAGAATGCCCAAGCCCAGCAGATCGAGCGCCGGCGCGACGTAGCGACGCATCCACGGCGGCAGTTCGCTGCGCCGGACGATCTCCGCCCAGAGCATGTAAAAGCCGACCACGATCGCCGCGTGCGAACTCGGGTACGAGAAGGCGGTTTCGTGTTTGACCACCCAATCCAAGCGGCGGGGGCGGGCAAACAAGTGTTGGAAGAAATCCGCGCCCAGCCACGACGCCAACAGGACGGCGATCGCGAAAGCGACCCGCGCGCGCCACTTGGGGAATCGCACCGCGACCGCGATCAGCGCCAGGCACAGCGGCCCGAGCACGTACGCGTACCCCATCCACGTCAGCCACCACGCGACGAGCGTGCTGCGATCGAGCATCGCCGCCTCGATCGCCGCGAGCGACGGGGGTTCGCCCTGGTGCGTGACCCAATGACCGAGCAACAAAAAGGCCGCCAGTGCGAGCATCGCGGCGGCAGCCGAGATGATGCGGGCGTTAGGTGCCACTCGCGAAGAGATCTTGCTGCCCTCCTTCGCCCTTCCCTAAGCGGGGCGCCATCACTTCGAGTTCCGCCAGACCGACCACGATCTTGCGCGGCTTGGTGCCTTCGTGCGGTCCGACGACCTTGAACTCTTCGAGCTGCTTCATCAAACGCACCGCGCGCGGGTGCCCGATCGAAAACTGCGATTGCAGCTGCGCGGTCGACGCGTAGTTCGTCTCGATGATGAACTTGGCCGCGTCGTAGCAGAGCGGGTCGGTATCCTTGCGCTGCTCGTCGTCGCTGACCGGCACGACGTCGACGTCGAGCAGGTTGTCGGGACGCGCCTGGCGGGCCCAGAACTCGACCAGCCGCGAAACCTCGTTGTTGCCGATCAACGCGCCCTGCGCGCGAATCGGCTTGGGAGCGTCGATCGGCAGGTACAGCATGTCGCCGCGGCCGAGCAGCCGCTCCGCGCCGTTCATATCGAGGATCGTGCGCGAATCGACCTGCGAGCTGACGGCGAAGGCAATGCGCGACGGCACGTTGGCTTTGATGAGCCCGGTGATCACGTCGACCGACGGGCGCTGCGTCGCGACGATCAAGTGGATCCCGGTCGCTCGCGCGAGCTGCGCGATCCGCATGATCGTGGTCTCGACCTTGGCGGGCGCGACCAGCATCAAGTCGGCCAACTCGTCGATCACGATCACGACGTACGGTAAGTTCTCCTCCGGGTACTTGGCGTTGTACTCCTCGATCTTGCGCACGCCGGCCTTGGCGAAGCGCTCGTACCGCGAATCCATCTCTTTGGTCATCTCGAAGAGCGCGCCCGCCGCCAAGCGCGCGTCGGTGATGACGTCTTTGATGAGATGCGGTATGCCGTTGTAGACGGTCAGTTCGACGCGCTTCGGATCGATCATCAGCAACTGCACTTGATCCGGCGTCGCGCTGACCAGCAGCGAGGCGATGATCGTGTTGAGGCAGACCGATTTGCCCGAGCCGGTGGCGCCCGCGACGAGCAGATGCGGCATCTTGCACAAGTCGCCGAAGACCGGCTTGCCCGTGATGTCCTTCCCGAGCGCCATCCAGAGCGGCGGCACCTGGCCGCGGTTAGGCAGCGCCTCGAGGATCTCGCGAATCGCGACGATCGAGACCGTGTGGTTCGGTATCTCGATGCCGACCGCGGACTTGCCGGGAATCGGCGCCTCGATGCGGACGCTGGTTGCGGCGAGCGCGAGCGCGAGATCGTCGGAGAGCGAGGCGATCTTCGAGATCTTGATGCCGCGTTCGGGTTTGAGCTCGTAGCGCGTGATCGACGGGCCGCGCTCGATGTGCACGACTTTCGCGCCCACCCCGAAGCTGGCCAGCGTATCTTCGAGGACGTGCGCCCGGTTGGAATCGTCGGCGGCTTGCACCTGAACCGGATCGAACAGCGAGAGGTCGGGCAACTGATAGGGGCGGCCGTCGCCCGGCGGTTCGCGCAGTTCCGCGGCCGCTTCATACTCCCCGACGACGGCCGGAGCCGGCCGCTCGGGTTCGGGTTCGCGCACGGGCGGCGGCGGCGCCGGCCGCACCGGCGGCGTGCGGAAGGCACCGACCGGTACGATCGCCGGTACGTGCGCGACTTCCACGTCGATCTCGTCCGAGTCGCCCATGCCGGCATCGTCGTCGTCGGCCTCGACGTCGTCGGCCTCGGCGTCGTAGGCCCTGACCGGCTTGGGCTTGGCCTGCGCTTTCGGAAGCGCGAAGGCTTCGCGCACGGAGGCGTGCCCTTCCGGCATCTGCAGCTTCATCTTGGGCAGGGCCGGTTTCGGCAATCGCACGCCGCCGAAAAAGATGATGGCGCGGCCGATCAGTTGCTTGAGGCTGACGTTGGTCACCCAGACGGTGATCGAAAGCAACGCGAGAACGAGCACGACCCACGCGCCCGCGTTGCCGACGAGGCGGCTGAGCGCCCACCACATGCTGCTGCCCGCATAGCCGCCGCGCTGCAAACCGCCTGCGCCAAACATCGCATCGACGATGAGAAAGTAGACGAGCGAGGCACTGCCGAGACCGGCGATCATGCTCGGCACGTTGACTTCGAGAAAGACGATACCGCCGAAGAGCGCGACCAGGACCGGGAAAAGCCACGCGGCCCCTCCAAAGAGTCCGCGCAGTCCGTCCGCAATGAAAGCGCCGATGTTGCCAGCGTGGTGCGGGACCGCCAGGGAGATGCCGCAGAGGATGGCGAGCCCGAACGCGGCGATCCCGACGATCTCGAGGTTCAGCCGTTTTCTCGCGCTCGCCTTGCGACGTGCTTTTGCCATCGAACCATTCTTTTCTTCGTCATGCTGGGAGTTCATTTGACCACGCCGACCATCGTCGTCCTCGAGGGCGATCAGACCGGACAGGAGCTGCTCGCAGAAGCGCTGCGCGTGCTGGACCCTGCCGTCATCGATCTGGACCTGCAGTTCGAGCGCTTCGACCTTACCCTCGAAAACCGCCGCGCCACGCAGAATGCGGTCGTGCACGCGGCCGCCGACGCGATGAAGAAACATCGCCTCGGCATCAAAGCCGCGACGATCACGCCGGAACAGAAGGGCGACGTCGGCTCGCCGAACGCGATCCTGCGCCGCGCGGTCGACGGCAAAGTGATCGTCCGAACCGGGCGCAAGCTGCCGCGGGTGCGTCCGGTCGCCGGCATCCACGCGCCGATCTCCGTCGTGCGCATGGCGGTCGGCGACGCTTACGGCGCAAAGGAATGGCGCGAAGGCGAGGGGCTCGACGAGATCGCCTGCCGCACCGAAACGATCAATCGCGGCGTCTGCCAGTCCGTCGCCGAGTACGCGTTCGTGCACGCGCGCAAAATGCGCGCGCGCGTCTTCGGCGGCCCGAAATATACCGTCAGCCCCGTCTACGAGGGGATGCTCAAGGAAGAGATGGACGCCGCCGCCGCGCGGCATCCCGACATCCCCTACGAGCCCCAGCTCATCGACGCGACCTACGCGCTGTTGCTCTCGAACTCCGGCGATCACCCGCTGGTGATCCCGTCGCTCAATCGCGACGGCGATTGCCTCTCGGATCTCGTGATGCAGCTCTTCGGCTCGATCGCCGGCGCGGAATCGGTGCTGCTGGCATTCGACCCGGCACTCAAGCCCGCCGTCGTGATGGCCGAGGCGCCGCACGGCACCGCCCCCCGGCTGCAAGGCAAGAACGTCGCCAACCCGCTGGCGATGATTCTAGCGGCCGGCGCCGTGCTGTCGTACGTCGAGGACGGCAGCGCCGCCAACGCCTCGCGGGCGATCTACGAGGCGGCGCTCGAGGCCGTCCACGAGGGCATCGCCACCGCCGATCTGGGCGGCCACGCGACCTCCAGCGAGTTCACCGATGCCGTGATCGAAGGCGTGCGGCGCAAGCTCGACGTATGGTCTACGCTATAGGACGGCGAAAGGAACCACGCGATGGGTTGGCAGGATGTATCGCCTTCGTCCGGGCGCGGTAATCAGCGGCGCTATTTTCGGCAATCGATCGAGTTACCGATCGCTGTAACCGTTCGCGGCCTTCCCGCGCCGGTGTACGGCACGCTCATCAACGTTTCCGAAAGCGGATGCCGCGTTCGCTCGCTCATCCTGCTCGACCGCGACCGGATCGTCGAGTTCACCCTGCACCG
>Ga0116229_10007691_pt1 | contig 16965 bp, 10 predicted proteins | sample S1TSphgellanicum_3_FD_87313 | JGI IMG/M metagenome (GOLD analysis project Ga0116229, IMG submission 87313) | Host-associated microbial communities from peat moss isolated from Minnesota, USA - S1T2_Fc - Sphagnum magellanicum MG | ecosystem: Host-associated > Plants > Peat moss > Unclassified...
GAGAGTAGTGCATCAGCCACCATAACATGAAGCTGCACAACCGCTAGTACTGTGATCACAGTTATAACCAGCCAAGAGCTGGACACAGCCACCCAACAACCTCGACTTCGCATTGATCTCCCACCCACCATCATCACCAGCATAACCTGCAAAGACATGATTAAGATGCAGAGATGATTAAAATTCTGCACAACATAACTTGCCCCCAAAAAACACACAACAAGAGATTGACTCAGATCTTGCAATGATCCTCTTCCAGATCTCACCACAAGTCTCTCTAATTAAGCTTAATCTTGAAGCATGTATGAAACTTTGAAGGCAGATTCAGCAAGCCCCAGATAAAGCTTAGATTAGGTATATGTCTACCAAAAAATTCCCAAAAAAACCCAGTGATAAACTGCTTATCATTTTGCCACTTATTAGCTGGATGTAAGGGTTTTTTTTAAATATAAATAATAATTATTTTTAAAAATTATTTATAAATATTTTTATTTTAAAATTTTATTTTTTCTGCTTTTTAACTTTTTGTATTAGAGTCTATAGATTGATAACTTACCTGGATGATGATCGAGTCGTGCAAGTAGGTTATTAGATTTTTGAAAATTCAATACCCAGCAATTATTCATAAACAGGTCAAAACTGAATGACTGGCCAACACTGGTCTAAACAGTAAAAAAAACTTAAAACTGTTTTTAAAAAATTGCTACCAAACTGAAATCTAAGTTGAAATGCGATGAAATTTATTGAACATTTTCTTTTTCAAATTTTGATTAAAAAATTTCCAGAAAATATGGAATATATTATTGTATGTGACAGAATTTTTATTTTATTTTATAAAAAAAAATTGTTGCATTTTTGTGAAATTTTGCACAAATATAGGTTGTCAGGCTTGGTCTAAGAATTGGCCAGAGTGAACTGGCACATTTTGCAGAATGGATGTTCTATGGACATCAAACATTTTTTCATTGTATTCATGTCCCATGGCAGACCACAATGGTTAGTTATGTACTAACCACTCACACATATCTACCAATGTTGGGTGGTTCTCACTTTTTGGAACCTAAAAATTGACAGATATGGGTAGGGCAGGGTATATCCTATATGGGTAGGTAGGGTATGTGCCAATGTTGGGCGGTTCTCAAATCTTGACCCGGTTCTCACAATGAGAACTGGTTGATATGGTTGATTGTGAGAACTAGATGGAGAAATGACCTCTAGTTCTCACATGAATGAGAATTGGTTGGGAGAATTGGTTCTCTTTATTTTTTATTTTTAATTTTTGAGAACCGGAAAGGTTCTCTCAACGAACTTGCATCCAGTTTTCGGTAGTTTAAGGTTTAGGGTTCCTAAATAGCCATCATCACTTAAGGAAGATGAGGCACTATTTAGGGTTAGGGATAAAGCAATTGTATAAAAATCAAGGCCACGTTTCATTTTTGGTCACAAATGTTTTTTGTCTTTTAGTGCTGTAGTGATTAGTGATGTTTATTTGTGTTTGCTTCTTGTTGCTCTTGCTTTGTATTGCATTTGTTTGAATCTAATTTTTAGAATTTAGTTTTTTCTTTACATTCCTTTTGCATTACTCTTCACATTGTTGTTCTTTGTGCTGTTCTTTTCACGTTGCTCTTCTTGCGTTGCTCTTCACATTATTCCTCTCGAGCTACTCCTCACATTGTTTTTTTCACACTACTTCTCACGCTATTGTTTTTTACACATTGTTGCTCTTTGAATGTTGATGTTCTTCTCGTGTTGCTGCTCTTCCTGGTTGCTACTCCTACGTCCTCCCCTCACATCGCTCCTCCCATGTTGCAGCTTTCACGTTGCTTTTCTCGTATTACACCTCTCACATTGTACCTTTCATGTTTCTCTTCCCACATTGCATTTCTTGTGCTACCCCTCCTACACTACTCCTTTTGTGTTGTAGCTATCGCATTGTTCCTCTTGCATTGCATTGCAGCTCATGCGTTGTTATTCTCGCATTACAACTCCTGCATTCCTTTTCTCGTGTTATAGCTCTTGCATTGCTCCTTATGCATTAACCCTCTTGAACTAAAGTGCACAATGTTACTCTTCTCTCGCAACTGCTCCTTTCACACTTTTCCCAAGTATGTGTTTACCTAATGTTTGTTGTTCTTCTCGTGCTGCCATTGCTACTCTATTTTGCTTGGTTAATGTGGTACTTCCCCCCTGCCCTTGCCATTTGTAGGTCGGAGTTCGAAGCTTTGACACCAACTTGAACACCAAAAGTAAGTTACATTACATATTTCCATTTTTTGATTTTTTTTTCTTAATTGTAGCTTAGTTTTTTGTTGTATTCATTTGTTTTTTTTATTTTGTTATTGTTACCATTTTATTTTTCATTTTATGTTTTTTTAATTATGTAACTATTTTCTAATTGATGTTTTTTTTTGTGGGTAGAATTTTCTAAACTTAAAACATAAATTATAAAAAAAATTCAACTAAAAAAACCCATACATTTTTCAACCTTATAATCCCCAATCCCTAACTTTTTTTGAAAAATATTCATAATTTTTTTTTAAAATCTTAAAGAATAGATTGCATTTTTGTAATTATTTGTAAATGTTTTTTAGTCTTTGATAGATAACATTTTGTAATTTTTTATAATTGTTAGTTTTTTTTATCAATCTTCAGTTTTTAATTTTTGATAAGATCATATTTTTTTTCGCTACTCATCAGGGTAGTAATTTTAATCACAAAACAAATTAATTCTTAATCACAAGTTTAAATAATAGTGAAATAATCTTCTAAAAATGAAAATACATGTGGTGTGTTTATGAATGAAATAAGAATAAAAGATGAAATATTTTTAGAATGTGAAGAAATGGTCAATATTCAAACAAAAAGAAATCAGAAATCAAAAATCAGAAATGAACAAAAAGAATTTAAAGAAATTAGATGCGCAAAGAATATTTTGGAGAGGAAACAATAGAAACTCATTGTGTTGGGCATTTTATTGTGTTAATGGTAACAAAGAAGTTAATGTAATAACTCGTCAAACTATGTGGTGTATTCTTTGTCACAATGATCCAATATTAAATGTAAATCCAAAAACACAAGCAAGGAAAGGATTAATCATATATAATTCATCTAATGGCATAGTTGCATTGAAGAAATATGTTAATTTAGATCATCCTAAAAAAAAATTTAAATTGAAGAAGAAATTAATTGTCCTTTGAAGGAAGATGAAAAACAACCTTTAAAAAAAAGACCAAATGTTTCTTCTAATTCCATATCTAGTTTCTTTGTTGCAAAAGAACCTTTTAAGAAAGATGATGTGTCACAAAAACAAAAATTGGAAGATTTGACCCTTTTAATTATCGAAAACCATCTTCCTTTATAATTTGTAAAAAGTAGTTGGTTAAAAAGATTTAGTATGCATTTGTGTCCCATAATTTTTTTTCCTTATAAAAAACAATTTTCTAATGAATTATTAGTTGGATAGTGGAAAAAACTAAACCATCATATGTTTTACCAACTTTAGTAGAATTTCGTTTTACAACTGCAAGCTTTGATCTGTGGATGTCAAAAGTTAACCATGATATTTTTACATTGGCGATTAATTTTTTAAAAGACAATTGGCAATCGAAACACATTTTGAACCAATAGACACTACTGGACAGACTTTGGTTTAAAAATTGACAAAATTGTTGGATAGTTATGCATTGAGGAGACAAAAAATTGTTTATGTTAAAGATGAGGGATTTAATCAAAACACTGTGACTATAACTCTAAAATCAATTGTAAGTTGTGATATGTTGGGTTTGGAGGAAAGTTTTTAAGGCATTTATTTTGGGCATGCATTTTCCAAGGCTTGCCAATATGTTACAATAAAAGAAAATTTTTGCAAAGACTTACGATATGTGTCAATCAAATCTACTCAAAAAGATTTGCAGAAATGCATAACTTGGCCAATTTTTTTTGGAAAAGGTAGGTAATAATGGGAAAAGGCATGTGTAAATTCAAGGCTTCCCCCTTGGAAATTGAATACTCCAGTGAAGACAAGGTAAATTTTTTGTTTTAATTTTTTTTTTATATGCACATTTTTTGTCAATTTTTGTTTTGCATATTATTTTTTTCATTTTTTCAACTATTATTGTGCATAATCTAACATTTTTTTTTGTTGTTGCAGATTTGCTAACAAAGTTATCCTATTCCAAGAAGCTTTGCAGTTCAAAGAATCAATTATATTATGTTATAGCATGCAAAATTTTATGAGAATGAGTGCAAGCTGAGTACCATTGCCTTTGACATGGCACATTTGTCACATCACTATTGATTCTTTTGGCCCTATTGTGTCTACTTCTATTTTGAACCAATCTAGGGGTCATTGGTTATTAAGTGATGCACTAAATTTTGCCATATCCATAAGTCTAAAATTTAGAGATGAAATTGATTCTACAACTTAATGGAAGAAGATGCAAATGTTGCTATGAGTTGTTGTGTTTAGCTTCCAACATAAAAAAGGAAGTTATTCAAGTTTTGGATTCTTTTCTTTCCTTAAAAAAATATGAGGAAAGGAAGGCCCATAATATGCTTTCTTTACTATTGGATTTTAGATTTATAATTCTTCATCTTGTGTCCTCACTTATTGGTCATGAATAAGGGAAGGCAATTGTTGAAAAATATGACAAAAAATCTTTATTTCCTATGCTTCTGAAATGTTATTATCATTTGCATCCGTTGGTTGAATCTAAAGGGGGTGTTGTTGATGAAAAGGTTGAAGATGACAAGAATTTAAATATTTTTGAAATGACAACCAACACAAATGACCCAACAACAAAATTGGTCAATAGAGAACTTTTAATTTTTAGGTGTTATCAAGTGGATGATAAAGACATCAAATGTCCATTACAATGGTGGGAAAAACATGAGAACATGTTTCCTATAGTTGGTTTTTGTGCTAGATGAATCTTAAGAATAAATGGATCTCAAATTGAAACAGTAAGAATATTTCCATTAGCTAGAATTCCCATTAGTTTTAGGAGATGCCATTTTTAATCAAAAAATTTGGATAAATTGATTTTTGTGAACAAAAATTGGCCTAATGATCCTAGGATAGGTTGGAAATCCCCTTTTAGTTTGGCAAATTTTATTGAAAGTGATCTTAATTTAGAAGAAAAGTTAGAGGAATTTGAAGGAGCTTTTGAAAGGGACAAAGTTGTGGAGGTAAAGTTTTGAATAATTTTTTTCCCCAAATTTCCATATATTTTTAATTAATTTCAAAAAATTTAAATTATTATAATTAATAAAATAATTAAATAATAATTAAATTAAATATCTATTTCCAAAAATAGAAAACCAATCAAGAAAACTAATTGTATCATATATGCGAGAACCGCCCTATTTGAGAACCAGAGGAATGTGGAAAAAATAAAAATATTGAAAACTCGATCAGTTTTCATTAGTTCTCATATATATATATATATATATGAAAACCGATTAGGGTTTCATAACATAATGTTTGAACCAATGTTGGTGGGTTGGTTTGACATATGGATCGCTGGTGACTGGACGCCAACTAAAGATGGGGGTTGTGGTTTAGTGAAAGGGATGTAATGTCCCAACCTAAGTTAGTTACTGGAATGTCCATTCCTTAATATGTTATTATTGACCAAATTTGGATAATCATTGGAAATATTAATTAACTTGGGATTTGCACTACTTCATTATACCAGTGACAATGAATTGTTTTTTAATGAGAACTAACAAAGAAAGAAGTTTCATCTTACCCCATCCATGTAATTTTCAACCAAACTTAGCATATTTGTTTTTCCTTTATATCTTTCAAATTGTCCAAAAGTCCATGTGTAGCCATACAAAAAAATGTTTGGATTAAATGTGACCTTGTCAATATTTGCTACCAATCTTAGTATAACTGATACACCTTCTGCTTGCAATAGTTTCAACCATCAAGTCTATTTTGTTTAAATAAAAACCAAACTATAATCAATGTTTCTCCAAATCCATCAAGTTAGTAATTTCACAAATACCCCATGCTCAATACAGAAAAATGCCAATTGTTTTATGATGTTATTATTTTTGTTTGCTTTCACATACCACACATATTCAGTTGATTCAAGCAAAACATTTGCCCAAGACGACAATGTGGAAGTTTGAAACAAACCTTCTATGTTGATTTTAGGGCTAAAATGATAACACCACTTTTGCCAATGTAGTCAAAGCTATACCAAACTCCTCCATTTGTCATCTCAGAAATCACCTAATCCAAAAGACTCAATTGATGTTATAAATGTTTCCAAACAAATTGTCTAGCACAAGAAGAAAGAGGCCAGTGGGTCATATGGTGCAAAAAAGAAAGGAGGTTTTTCTTTATATATGTTGTTCCTCCAATAGTACCTCATGAGCATGCTTGTTAATTTCCTTTGAATTTATAGTGTTTATTAGACCAAATTCTTTCGTTGTAACCCCCACATACACATGCCAACAATTTCCCACATTTAGCTTTAGTTGAAGGTATGGTATACATGAAATTAAGAGCTGCATATAATCAACTTTCAATGCACTAGCATTTATATCACATGTTAATTACAGAGAAACTCAAACATACCCAATTCCAATTTTTTAAGTATTATGTCAATTCCAATTATGCGAAATGCACATGTTGCTTTGTAACCTTCCACCACTTGAGGGTGTCATTCAACGAAATCATTGCAAAGAGGAAAAAAACACTATAGGATGTGTGCACAAACACTTATAGAAAATAACACCATGAGGAGAAAACAACCAACCCTGCAAGAACTTAGGAAGTGCAATTGCGAAAAAAAAGAAAATTGTGAATGCAAAAATCTTGGGGGATTAACAATTGATGATATAGGCAAGGATGCGTATAGCCAATCCAATTGTTCCCAATCCAAAAATTGCAGTAGTTGATCCAAATGTAACTTTAGTAATTTTCACTGCAAACCCAACCCTTGAACCATAAAATCTATTACAAAATATATCTTTCATAATTGGGACCAAAGACCAGAGTTGAGGTGTAATGAAGAACAAAGAAGCCTATACTTGATATAATTTTCTTGGGTTATGTTTGGTGAGGTAGTCAAAGATGTCAAATAAAATATCTAATGTTCATTTTTTAAGAATCAAAATTCTTTAGATCATACTAGCTAAATATGGATATGCACATCTATAACAAATGTATGTAGACAAAAGGTGCAAATGCAAGACTATTGACATCCTCAATGTTGTGCTATGGATTTTTAGGACCATGAAGAACTCCATAGAAATGAAATTTGAGACCCTAAAAGGGTGATTTATAGAGATCATGCACATCAACAAAAGGCCATTATATGAACCCATCATCATAGTGAAAAATGGAGCACCATATCACAACTTTTGATCTTTGTCAAGAAATTAATGTTCTACTTCTAGTGTTACAACCATCAAGGTTTCATTCTTTGCTTCCCACTTCCCAAGCAATTATGCAACAAGCTCTTTTGCTTCCAATTTCCACCACCTTCTTCATTTTTAGTTGTCTCTAAGATGCATCTGCACACATTTGTACCACCTATGCCTTTAGTTCAATTTCATGACTATTCCACTCTTGTTGCACCATAAACTCACGGGCTTTGGTTCTTTATAATTCCAGTTTGTGCCTTAGGGTTAGCAACATTAGGGTTTAGTTATGATCAAGTTCATGCTACAAATTCAAAATCAGGCTGTTTTTCTCAAGGATCTCTCCATGGCTACTATGAAGTTGCATTTTCAACATCTCCTCTTGGAAACCGCTATTCTCTACTTTGTCACGAAGCCACCACAACATTACTGATAACATAATGGACTTCTTTTTCAATGCATTTATAACATTTGCCACAAATTCTTAAAGTGTTTCCTTCTGTAAAGCTAGTTCTCTATGTGGGTGAAGCTCACTTTGCAAAGAGTCTTGTTATTATATTAGTTTAGTGTTGTTTTCTAGCTCCTTTTGCAAGCTTACTACCAAGGTGTCCCTTGATTGGAGCTCCCCAACATTGATAGCTTTTAGCTCTACTTTCATTCTCTCTTCAAACTTACATTGCATTTCTACTTTTGTGCACAACCACCACCCCATGATCGATAATGCTACAAAGTTCTTTTCAAGTTTCTCTAACACTTTTTCATTAACAATAACCATTTCACCTTGAAGGTGTGTCAACCTAACATGATTGTTTTCCCATTGCCTTTGGAGAGTTATTACTTTGAGCTCCCCATCTTTCTCCTTTGCAAGTATTTCATACTTCACATCCCATTCCTCATTTTTTTTTGTAATTGCCATTAATGTTAGTTTCATGCCTTGAAGCTTTTGCACAAGATGTGCAACATTATAGTTTGTTGCCACTACTTATCTCTTCAAAGCAGTAGCAACCTCATCTTTTTGTTCCAATGTTCTTACATATTCCATTTGCAAACTCTCCAACTCATTGATGACAAAACCTTCACGACCTTCCAAACTTTGAACAACATTCAAGTGAAGCACCCATTCCTCTTCCAGAGCAATTTTTAGTGCCTCCAACTCTTGTTCTTGCTGTTGTTGCACAATACTACAATGGTGCTTACATTAGCAAAAGCGGGACAAAGAAGAACAAATTTTAAAAAAAAAGAAAAAAAACCAAACTTTCATCATTTTAACAGATAATTGTTAAAACCAAGACATAATTGGCTTGCAAATTGAACTCTATCTAGGTGTAGACCTCTAACCAGTGTTGGGAAGATGTATTAGGAAATACACATTGGATCCATATATGTATTATGTGTTTTTCTAACATTTAAATTGAATAGGTTTTTTATTTTATATATATTTTCCCCTTCAAGTATCCTTTTGATATGAATCATGATACACGAGAAAGTCATTTATGAACCTTAGAGAGAGAGATTTAAGGCCAATTTCCATGTGGCCCACCTAGTCACTAAATCCAAGACCACCCACTAAGCTCCAAGTCATTACCAACTTCTCAACTCCACCTTTATAACTAAGCTTTGAATTTTGAAAAAAAAATTCAATTATCTACTTCAAGCTTTACATTACACTTAAAATTACACTTGGAATCAAATGAATTTTTTTCTTGTGGGTCAAATACCCTTATCAAAACCTACTTTGACTATTGGGTGGTTTTCAAGCATGGTGCTATCACACATTTCTAGGTTTGACAATATATATATATATATATTGAAATGTTGGATTTTCTAGAAATTATCTATTTGAAATGTCAAAATTTAAGGAGATTATTATTGTTGGATGTTGAAATTTAAAAAATTGGACTAATTTTTGTGGCACCTAAATTCACCGCACTTGTAATTGGTTTTCTCCTCCTCGACAATGATTAAGGTTTGGGGTTGTAAATGTGATGTCTTGCATGTAGTAGTTATGGGTTAAATTTAGGAAGAAATTTATTGCAAGAGAATTTGAAAAATGGGCTATCTAGAGACAAAGATTGAGAAGAGTGTTAAAAGGACTTCATGAACATGACTATTGAAACAAGGCTCAATAGTGTTATTATGGAAATCAAAACAAAAGAATAAGAGTTGAAAATGTAGGTTTTTCAATTGGAGACAAATAAATCCATGCTTAAGATAGAGATGAAGATCAAGTAAATAACTTTGAGTTAGAATCGATAAAATTGAGAGATAAAATTTTAAAAGAACAACAAGGCCATGCACACATAATAATATGAATGTTTTTCCAAAGCATACAACAAGGTATTTTGGGCATTTATTTTTCAATGCTTATGTAAAATAGGTTTCCTAGATGAATTTGTTAACATGATCTAGCTCTTATTTGTTAAGACAAAAGTTGTAGTAAACTTTAATGGGATTATGACAAAAATCTTGCCCACCTTTTGTGGTGTTAGGCAAGGGTGCCCTTGGGCACCTTATTTTTTCTTGGTGATAAGCAAGGCATTCAATCAAGTTGTCAAAGCTCAAGTGATGAATGGAAACAATGTTGGTATTTCCCTTTTTTCCATGTTCAAGAAACGACCAATTGATTTCACGAGATGCAGATGACACTTCATTCACAATCAAGGAAAAGAGGAATCATGTGGAGAATCTAGTAGCATTCTTAAGGGTTTTTGGGATATTTAAAAATTAAGTTAAAGAAAACACCCATATTGTTTTGGAGTATATCAAGAAAGGTCAAATTGATTACACAACTTTCAATGAAAATGGGCTTGGGAAAAAATAAATCCAAATTGCTTGGTACACCTTTTGGTTTAGGTTTGGAGGTTGATGATGTGGATAAATTTATTTTTCTTGAATTTAATTTTTTTTTTGATTTATTAGTGTTTCACCCATCTTTCTTTGGCGAAATATACACCAATTGTTAACCAAATGTTGTTTTTGTATAGGAGAAGGGTTTATTAGCAAACCTTTTACTTACATAAAACATTGTTGTGATAATGACATTGTAGAGGGACAATTGGTGGGTAATTTCCATTTTGATAAGTTGGAGAGTACCTTTTGGATTGTGTAAATTATTGTTCTTATAACATCATTGAACATGATTTTTTTCAATTCAATGAGGCACCAAAATACACAAAGGAAAAAATGTGGTGGAACATTATGTCATTGTGGTATTTCATTTCAATGTGGGGTGGATCTAAGAACATTATCCAACAAATTTGAACCTTGATATGTAATTGTTTTTGGGCAAACAAAAAGTACACAATTTGCAATACAGTAAGATGGGGATTGTTGTGCGAGGAAATATTTTGGGGGTGTGGGAGTAGTAGATCCTAAAGAAACTTCGGAGAATCTTTTAACTAAATGGGTGCTATATGCCTTACAATTCGGTTTTTCAAACTTGCAAATTCTATTTTGCCATCACATCAATGCATTCAAATTAAATAAAAGAAGAAAATGGGGGTCCAATTTGAATTGGGCTTTGTGTCATTGAAAGCACATAGCAACACATATGGAACAAGGTTGTTAAAGCATGGAAATTATTTGTGTACACAATGAAAATTTATGCCTTTGTCTTAGGAGGATCTATTGAATAGGGAAATTTGATGGTCATTGAAGTTTGAATGAGGCAGGTTTGGGTCCTCTGAATAAAAAATGGGTGTTCATTTCCATAATAGAAGGCTCATGAAGGCTAGTTCAATTGTTCATAAAGAATCATCATTATAACAAAAGGTGTCCTTGTATGCCAAGTGATTTTACTGGATTACAAGTGAATTCACTGGTTATAGTGAACAAGATTTAGTGGGGAAGTGGTGAATTCATTGGTTTAGTGAATGGGGACTAGTGAATTACACCCACATTTTGTAATAGTGCATGCATAATTTTGTCAAGAGTAGAAGTTGAAAAATTGTTTGGGTCCAAACCAGAGAAGTGCCATCTTTTGGCAAGAATGTTGAACCAACTCAACCTGGGCACACATAGTGGAACTTAGGCAGTTGCACATGAAGTAGTTGAAGGCAATTGGGTGGGATCCTTTATGCAAGAAGAGGACTTAGATCCATGTTTGGTGGTACAAGCTTAAGGAGCTTTTAACCAGTAACTTCATGTAGTTGAATGCTTCATTTACTTCCTCAAGCAATTATTAGCATGTTTTTCATAGCTTCCCAATATTGGTCTCTTTAGCAAGGTCTTCGTCAATAATAAGATATGTGTTTGGGAAATTCACAAAGGCCAAAGGAAGTTGCCAATGTAGGTTTATTATGGCAGAGTGGGCAAAGATCTCATTTGACCCCTTGCTTGGTCATGGGAGGATGGCATTGAGTTACTTAAATATACAATTGTGCTTGGGAGGAAATTGGATAGTAATAATACACAGGCCTTCTCAAAACTCGTTGAAGACAAGTAACAATACAACATGTTTCACATTCAAAGGTTTGACAAAAAGAGAGAACCAAGAAGAAAGCACCTTCATGTGATGGGTGTAAAAGTTAACACTTGGAGGCCAATGAAAAAATCAACTCTTAAAAACTCATTGCCCATTTTGCACCCGTGGTGCACAACTAAATAAGAAATTCATGGATTTTGGGAGTGCCCACAAGCACAAAAAGACTTGGAGTTGGGCTATCGACATTCTCAATAGAAGAACCATTGGAAGATCTTATCTATTGAACAATGTCTTATTTGGGGACAGACTTCAAGGTTGCCTTGGGCAATTCAATTCTATATGGCATTTGCTTAGAGGCATTGCACTCTTTGGAGGATTGATTAGAAGTCGATTGACTCATCATGAAAATTCCAAATTGAGTCTCCTTGGAATAGTGAGTACAAAGTGCAGTTTCACTTACATATACACAGCCATGGATTATGTAAATAATATGTTGTACAACTGATAAAAATTGAACACTTGACTAAGAATTTCAACTTATTTAAGATTTTTTTGAAAGAGCAATACATATTTTCATTAAAAAATCACAAGAAACTGTACTTGTTTGCTCAGACAATGTAAAACTGCATTTAAGAACGTTTGCAGCCAGGTTTCAGTTGTGATTCTCCAATATGAAAAATAGCAAAAGACCAACAACAGTAAGTACTAGCATCCTCAATTGTTGATAATGTCACTGCCTTCCTTCCCGCCTTTTCAAAATTGAGTTAGTAATGTGGGGGTTTTTTTCTTTTTCACGTGGCTTTCTTTTCATGTAGAGCACCAGCAGAAATTTTTTAGTGTATCTGGAAGGCACATTAGAGTTATTTGGAAAGTCACCCTCTCTTTGCGCCTGCTTTCACCCCCTATCCCCTCTTTCAATGGTATCCGCAAAGTAAGGAAATTTTATTATATCTCAGTATGAAATGATGAAACTTAGCATTTAATGCACAAGGATCGAGAGTAATTGTACAGGTAGGAGCAGCAAAAATATATGTAACAACAGTGGAGGCACTCAAGAAAAACGAAAGACAGCATGAAACTCAGTTTACTACCAAAAATGGTGGAACATCTAGTCTGGGTCCCAGTTATTTCGTTTTGTAAAATTTTCATTTCCTGTTATGTGTGTGATGCCCTATTATGCTGAAACTGGCCATTCTCACCCCCTTGTCATGAGACTTTCCGGATAACTCTATTATTAAGCAGAATTTTTTCTCAGCAAAATGGGTGGGTGTTTCATTTTTCAAATTGCCCAACCTCTTCTTTTCATTTTTCTTCCCATGACACAAAAAGATTTTATTTTATTCTCTTTTTTTCCCCTGCCAGTGCTTTATGTCAGGTAATGCCCAAGGAGCTGGCCACTCCCAAAATAAGCACCCCCTTGGACAAGTGCTTATTTCCAGAACGCCCCACTCATCAGCCATTATCCTACTCTTTGATGACATTGTGAATGAGTTGTCGGTTGTGATGTCAAGATGAATGACATCATGGTTGAGAGAGCTTAGAAATTAGGGTAAAGCAATATTTTGCATACATCATAAAAAAAAAGGAAATAAATTTCTTGTTTTTTTGTCAGTGCATTAAATATTGCAATGAATTTTGATCAGTCTTCTGTCCCTCTGTCCCCTTCTTTTGAAAAACAAAAAGTAAATTTACTGGAACAACATTAAACATCCAAAGTGGGTCTTCTCAGAATCTCTGTTTCTTTCCTTCCCTTTGAAATGATAACATAACACAAAGGGGGCCAGTTGCCTTTATATCACAAGTTCACAAATTTGTAATGGCAGTGGCCAGGCACACCAATTTTGTCTATGTGGAGAAACAACAATCATGGTGATTCTTAAGTCAGACTTGGAATGAAGCATTCTCTCTCTATCTCTCTCTCTCTTTCTCTCTCTCTTCAACAAAGTCTATTTCTCAAGTGAAATTGGAATTTTTTTGACATCATCTAGAGTGGCATTCTGGTCTGAAACATGTGCATTACTTGCTCTCTGCAGTGGGGCAGTATTTTTCAATCTGTCACATGCATATATTTATAGTTGTAGTAAGCAAAACAAATTGCAAGTCTGTAATTAGTCATAAGTAACATCTGCTGTGATTTGATGATGTCTATTACAACAGTACCACACAAGCTCTGCCTACAATTTAGCACAATCCATTTCAAATTCCACTCCTCAAACCCAATGACAACAACCCTTTTCCTTTAATGACACACAAGTTCAGAACTCCAAATTCTGCAAATATTTTGTTCAGAGTTCACACCAGTGTTGGCCAGTTATTGAATTCTTTCATAACGGCATGGTAGTTCATTCTTTAATAATAATAATAAAATTGGGTGCTGATTAGGTTATCAATATCAATATAGAAAATATTTGGGTGCCAACTAGGAAGGATGCTTACAAGCTGTTTTGCCGTTTTGAATGGTCTTTTGGAAATGGGTACCTGTATGTTTTTGCTTGGTTCATAAGGACTTCATGAATGGTTATCTGAAAAGTGAATTACAAAAATGGTGACAATTATCCAATTTTGTTCTTTTTTCCAAAACGCAAGTTCATTATTTAGCCAATGTTGGGCTGATGAAAGGCCTCTTCCAATGGTGTCAGATAGTCCTTTCTTGCTCTAGAACTGTAGATATGGCTGGAAGTTAGGCGCAAACAATGGAGTTATCCATAAAGTCACATGATTAGGGGGCGAGAACTGCTAGTTTCGGCATAATAGGGCATCAAATGTGTAATTGGGAATGAAAAGTTTACAAAAGCAAATAATTGGAACCCCAAACTAGTTTTTCCACCAATTTTGGTGGTAAACTGAGTTTCATCATACCTTTACTTTATCCTGAGCGCCTCCACTGCTAGGGTAGAACTGTCCATCATCGATCACTACCTTATTATCACCAAACATTTATTTAGATCTTTGTCATCTGTGCTTGATTTTGAGAGATTTATAATGTTATGGGAGCGTTACCTTAAGCTTTAGAATTAGAAATCATTTCTGAAGTGCAAAGGAAAAGGAGTAATAACAAGAACAAAAATAAGCTTTTCAAATTATAAAACTTTTTTTTTTCCTTCCTTTTGGACCCCTCCTACTTTCAGAGCTCATAACTTTCTTAGTGCTATAGGAGCACCACCTTCAGTTCCACAAATTATTTTGGAACTCGAATAATAACAGAATAACATAAAAGGAAGTTCTTGAGTGTTCTGGAACTGGCTTTGTAGTGTTTTGCAGTTTGTTTTTTTGAATTCTTAACCCCCTCTACTTTGGGGGGTCGTAGCTTTCTCAAATTTAATCTGTTTTTGATGATTTTTAGTGTGTCAAACGCGCTGAGAGGAGAGGTTCAAGTTTTGTTTGCACACTAGGAACAATGGAACCCTCCCTTGGATCCAACCTGCCCTGAGCACTTAAATGTTCACTCACCAGCCATTCTACCCAGCTATGTATATTTTCACTGATCTTACCTGTACAACTACTATAGTTAGTCACAAACCTTGTGCATTAAGTTCTGAGTTTCAGCATTTCATATTGAGATTTAATAAAATTTCCTTACTTCGTGGATACACTGAAAGAGGCTATAGGGGGTGAAAACATAACTTTAATAAGCTGTAAATAAATTTATAATGGGTGGTTTGTTGCTAAAGCATGTTGCTAAAGCAACACAGAACTTCATCCATAAGGCGGCAATATACAAAAGGGGTTTTTTAAAAAAAGTCCTGCTATTTGCAATCCAGCGGAACAAGCATTTGAACCTGGGCTGGCTGGGTTGGTTGTTCCTTTTCCCTTGCTGCAATGAATCTGTTCATTGTTAACCAAATAAAAACTAAAGGAAGGATTTGAATAGAACTGAATACTGACAACTAATTAAATGGAAGTAAGGCAACAAATTTAAAGCATATACATATCATGTGATTGCACTTTGCCTCCAGATGTCCAATGTAAAATGTACTACTAAAATAAAAAATTCTTCAAGGAGAAATAAGTTGCTAAAGATTTTGGATCTTAAAATATTAACCAATTAAGTGCAGTGTCTCTTGTTGTGTGCTAACACAATCAAAATAAAAACAAAGTCATACAAACGTCAGAAATTCCACACAAATGTCACTTTTGAGTATTGGGCTTGAATTTCTATGATTATTACATGTAAGTTTGTATTTTCCTTTTAAAAAACTTTACGGATAAAACCTGGCAAGCTCCATTAAACAAAGCAACCAGCAAAGTGAGAAAGGAAGAACAAAGAGAGAGGACCCAAGTCCAAGCCAAAAGAGCAAAACCCAAAGTGGGTCACAAAGGGGCAAAGGAACAAATTATGTTCCAGGAAAGGCCTTCGGATAAGGCTGTTATCAGAATATGGCACTGCCCAATGCAACAGTTGAGGGCAGGTGTTCAATTCCAAAGTCCTGGTCTGAGGGCCTTACTGCATACAATGACCATGACGCGACTTCCTGTTCAAATCTAACAGCCATGATTCTCAAGTATTGGGCAAAGAAAAAGGGCAGGCCCTTACAAAAACATAAAAGCTCGCCCTGAAACACAAGACACGGTCCCTTCTTCGGTCAGCATATTATGCTATTTCAAGTGCTGGCAGACTACACTCAGAAAATTCTGGCAAGTCATTATGCATTTAAAAATTTGTTCCAGAAACTGGGTTTTTTTCTTTTTCTTTTTCTTTTTGGTTGTAAAGCTGTGTGAATGGTGGACGAGTGAAGATGATGATACTAGTACAAAATTAGGGGGGTTCAAAAGTCGAATATGTCATTCATATTATCAATGATTTAAACTCTAATTATGTTTTCGATGGTGAAGCTTTGAACACTCACACTCACGTTTTGGTTTTGTGGCTTATCTCATGATTATTTTGTCAATTCTTCCAACTCAACCCAACTTGGTCTTGTTGCTTATGTCACAATTATTTTCCCGGTAATTATTCCAAACTCAAATGCTTCAGCAATCTGAACATCTACAGTTCTAAAGGTTTAAAATCCATTGCCATAAAGCAAACTGGAGAGGGTCTCCAGTGGTGCTGAGTATGTGACTCTACAAAAATATTTCTCACATCCAAGTACAGTTTTTCACTTCAAAAATATTTACTTTTTTCAAACCCCACCCATAAAACTAAAACTGGGACTGGAAGTAGC
>Ga0116229_10007692_pt1 | contig 16965 bp, 6 predicted proteins | sample S1TSphgellanicum_3_FD_87313 | JGI IMG/M metagenome (GOLD analysis project Ga0116229, IMG submission 87313) | Host-associated microbial communities from peat moss isolated from Minnesota, USA - S1T2_Fc - Sphagnum magellanicum MG | ecosystem: Host-associated > Plants > Peat moss > Unclassified...
ACTTTTGTGGGGTTGCTGAATGCATGTGCCAGTGTAGTTGCACTTGAGGAGGGCAGGCATGCTCATAGGCAGATTATTGAACATGGGTGGGATTCAGATATCATTGTGGGCAATAGCCTGATTTACATGTATGCAAAATGTGGGAGCATGGAGGACGCATGCAAAGTGTTCAAAAATATGCCATCACATGATGTGATCACTTGGAATGTGATGATATCTGGATATGTGAAATGTGGGGAGGGGCAAAAGGTATTGGAACTATTTCACCAAATGGAACAGGAAGGTGTGCAACCAACCCGTCACTTTGGTAGGGGTGCTGAATGCATGTGCTAGTGTACTGGCCATTGAAGAGGGCAGGTCTGGTCATGAGCAGATTATTGAAAACAGGTGGGATTTGGATGTCTTTGTGGGTAACAGTCTGGTTAACATGTATGCCAAATTTGGGAACATGGAGGATGCTAACAGAGTTTTCAACAAGATGCTTTCACATGATGTGGTCACTTGGAATGTGATGATATTTGGATATGTGAAATGTGGGCAAAGCCAGAAGGCACTGGAACTTTGCCAAGAAATGCAGCATGATGCTCTGTGGCCAAGCCCTGTCACATTTGTGGGCCTGCTGAATTCATGTGCCAGTTTAATTGCACTTGAACAGGGTAGACGCATCCATAAGCAGATTATTGGATGTGTTTATGAGTCCAATGTGTTTGTGGGGAGTAGCTTAGTTGACATGTATGCCAAATGTGGGAGCATGGAAGATGCTTGCAGAGTGTTTAACAAGATGCCTTCACGTGATGTTGTGGCTTGGAATGCAATGATATTTGGATACATGAAATTTGGGCAAGGGCAGAAGGCATTGGAACTATTCCAACAAATGCAGCAGGAACATCTGCTGCGAACCCCTGTCACTTGGAATGTGATGATATTTGGACATGTGAAATGTGGGCAAGGGCAGAATGCACTGGAACTATTCCAACAAATGCAGCATGAAGGTGTGCAGCCAACTGCTGTCACATTTGTTGCTGTGCTGAATTCATGTGCCAGTTTAGTTGCACTTGAACAGGGCAGATGTGCTCATGAGCAGATTATTGAAAGTGGTTATGAGTCTGATGTGTGTGTGGGGAATAGCTTTGTTGACATGTATGCCAAATGTGGGAGCATGGAAGATGCTTGCAGGGTGTTTAACAAGTTGCCATCACATGATTTGGTCTCTTGGAATACCTTACTTGGAGGATATGCCATGCACGGGCATCAGAAGAAAGCTCTTAAAAACTTTAAGTGGATGTGTGAAGAAGGTTACAACCAGATGATCACTTTTATTTCTCTTCTGTCAGCTTGTAGCCATGCAGGTTTGGTGGTAGAGGGCCTGTGCTGCTATGCTTCCATGAGCACAATTCACAAGATTTCTGCAAAATTGGAACACTACATCTGCCTGGTTGACCTTCTTGGCCATGCTGGACATCTGCAGGAGGCAGAGAATATGATCAAGGCAATGCCCTATAACCCAAATGTGGCTGTGTGGATGGCTTTGCTTGGTGCTTGCAGAATTCATGGTGATGTGGAGATGGCAGAACGTGTTGTGAAACAAGTTCTTGAACTGGAGCCTGAAAATGCTGCAGGTTATGTGTTGCTTTCTTAACATATATGCTGCTGCTGGCAACCAGGGTCTCAGTGAGGATGTTCAATGGCAGAAAAAGGAAAGAGGTGTGAAGAAACAGCCAGGTTGCACCTGGGTTGAAGTGAATAATAAGGTGCATACATTTGTAAGGATTAAAAGACGACTTAGGACATAACTGTATGCACCTTATTATTCACTTCAATCCATGCACCCTCTACCTACAAATGTACTCCACAATCCATGCAGCATATGTGCCAGATACTAAATTTGTGCTGCATGACATGGAGGAAGAAGAAAAAGTGTTCCATTTGTGTCACCATATTGAGAAACTGGCTATTGCATTTGGGCTCATCAACACAGCTCCTGGTACTCTACTGCTCATAATCAAGAATTTGCAAGTTTGTAGTGATGGCCACACTTTGACAAACTTCATTTTGAAAATAGTTGGGAGAGCAATCATGGTGAGGGATGCAAATTGCATTCATCACTTTCAGGATGGGGTCTGGTCTTGCATGGACTACTGGTGATGGGAGTAAGCTGTTGGTGATGGCAGTAGTCTGTCTTGTGAAACCTATGTCTGTAGCATGTCTCTATGGTATTATTACCATGCATTTTGAACACCTTCCTGAATGGGCATGCTGTGAAGATTGTGTGAACATAGGAATGAGATCAAACTATGGCTGAGCCATGATCCTTAAATCTTTGTGTCTCTGATTGTTGTGCAATACAAGTCAAGATAAAAGTAAACAGGGCAGTCTCAAGGATTGCCAAAAAAATTTCCTTTGGTGGCAATTGCAACTTGCATTGAGCAATTACCAGCAGAAAGTAATAACGCTGTTGTGATGGATAATGTTAGTATGCAATGGGAGTATGCAAACAGCTACTATCTTGCAGAAGGATTTGACATGCTTGGAGAAGAGCATTATTGATGTTATGTATTCTTATGGAATCTCATCCATCCCTTCAACTCATCATTTGATGTCTACTGCAGATTGGGGTAGGTGTACTAAATAGCCAGTCCACCATCATAGATAAACTTGAAATGTGTTGAGCTGTGAAATGTACACCAAGAAATATCAGCATAGTGTGTAGATCAATGGCAAATGTTTGTAGCCAGATCAAGGAATTTCAGGTGGGAGGAGCCAGCTAGATGTGCAATTGGAAAGATCCTTGCTATTTTTGAATGTGGGAATTGAGAAGAGAATTTCAGGTGTGAGGAGCCATAGCTAGATGTGCAATTGGAATGATCCTTGCTATTTCAAATGTTGGAATGGAGAAGAAAATTTTATTGGGAGCTAGCTATATGTGCAATTGGAGCAATTCTTGTATTTCAAATGTCAGAGTTGAATGAAGATCCACTCTCCACCTTGACCACATCATCTAAATTTAAGCAACTTACAAGTTATAATTCTCTCCTCTCCTATCAACATTCAAATTGAACAAGAGTGTGATTTTGGTTGTCATGATTACCTCCCATAGCAACTCTACAATAAAAAAAAACATATTAGAAACTGTGACTATGTTTTGTTTGATGATCTTTGATTCCCCATTTTTCTCAGTTGAGAATTCCAGCAGCAATGGGGAAAGTGATGATCAGGAGTTGTACTAGAGTGTGCTAGCAAGTGAGAAAATGAGAGTGGGTGAAGCAATAAAGGAAAGTGATGGCGATGAGTTGTGTGTGAGTATTGAGGGTGCTGGCTGATTTGATTCACCCACTCACAACTAGTTTTCAAAAACCTACTAGACCTAGGTTCTTCTTTCACTTCAAAGACCTGGAAAGGGAAACTCTTTAAATATCTAATCTTTTAGATGCCCAAACTGGGTTTTTTCTTCAAAAATCAAGTATTGGCACAACATTGAACTTTTAACACCTTGCTAGTTATTTGAAATGGCACCAAACTCACAGTTATTATGTAATGGGCAGGTATTTGCTCACTCACATATCCTTGCATGCTTATGGATTGCAATGAGCTAAATTGCAGCATTAGACTTGAAGAAGCTTGACATGGTGCAAAACAGCAGCAGTTACCAGACCATTCATGTTTTTCCAAGTGGCTTGAAGGGTAAGCTATATAGACCTGGCACACCATTCACAACCTTTAGGTTGCTGATTAGCACATGCTCTTCCAGGGACTGAAATGGATGCTCCTTGCAAACACTTGAAACTAGTTCTAAATTTGCAACTTCTGTCATAAGACTTGTGTTAAACTTGCTTCTTGACTCAATAGATGATGAACTGTTTGCATGCTGTTCAACAAGTATAAGGTGCAGTTTGTTCAACTTTGTACACTGGTAAGAAGCCAAAGTCTTGGGCAGATTTATCATGTAGTTATCTGTATACATCCCACCATCTGGAGCTGACAACATCAGTTGGGTAGTAAGGCCAGCAGCTCATTACTGTAATTCATGATGAAGGCGCTGGTAGATTGAGTCACAATCATAAGGTTACAGTTGAACCCCTTCTTGTCATGTTACCAAATTGTTGCTGTGGAGGTTCTCTGTGCAATCTCATAGATATGTAGGAATCTTGTGGATTCAATCTGCATAATCACTCATAAAACCCTCAAGAAACACTAAAAAGGGAAAAACAGGCCCAGGCTTTGTTTGTGTTCATGAAACTACTACCAATTTGACAATGGTTGTCACTCTTTGTTCCAATCAGGAGGCAGTTTTATTCTTGTGTATTACTCTCTCCATATATGCAAGTCTCACTCCAAAACTCCAAATGAGCAAAGGATTACTCAATAACTCCTTATGATATATTGCTGATTTTGTAACATTCATCCACTATTACATGGTATTGTTGATCTAAAATTCAGTCTTCATTTGTTGCACTGGAAGTTCATGTACATTCTGTTTGGCTCCTAGATGTATCTGGGTTCAACAGTGGCACAAATACTAGTCTCTGGTTTCTTTGTTAAGATGCTTCCATCATGATTCTTTTGTGGCAGGTTTATCAATTAGCAAAGGATTTGGGTAAATCAATTCTCAGAGTACGATAGTGCTGGAGAGTTTTTTGGAAGCTAAAGATCAGCTACAACCATCATGTGGTTGACAACATGCAACTTTAAAGCCACATGACCATTTGTGCTAATTTGTGTTTCGGGATTACTCTAAAACTCTTTGAAAGTTTTTTTCATATCCGCCTTAGTAGGATGTGCTTGGTCTAGCTTCTTCAAGTATGTTACTCTTTTGCCCAATTTGGCTTCATTGTCATGAAAGTGTTTACAATTCATCTTTGCTTTTCCTTTGGACTTTACATTCTCTTGCCATAAGTGCTCTTTTATAGAAATACAACATATTCTTGTCAAGTTTGTTTCAGTTTGAAGTCAACTGACATAATTTGTTTGTTTGGTTACCCCTTTACATGCATTTTTGTGAAATTTTTTGCTCCGAATCATCACATTGATGTCCTTTAATCAACCATGAAAAAATTTGTCTAGTAATTTGACAACAAAATATACCTATGTTAATTAATTTGACATGGGTTTAATGTGTTGGTGACCAGAAAAGAAACAGGCGTAATCCATTCATATTCGAAGGATGCTGGGAATATGACATGGAAATGTGACACAAAACTCAAGCACTCTAATCGCACTTGTTGCAGACATAAGTGTGATGAGAATTTGCAATTGTTATGGTAGAAGTTTCTCTAGGTGATTCTCATGAAGGTCTCTCCTAAGCATATGTATCTTTCCAATCCCCAATAAGAAGAATGGTCACTTTCACATGACTAGTAAAATTAAATTACACAAGTGCATTGTTTCTCTTCTTTTTTCCATTTTTTGATCTAGCAGAGGTGGCAATCATCCATAAGCCGATTTAGCCAAATTTAGCTTCTAAAAATATGAAAAGAAGAAAAATTAAACATCCTTATATGTTTTGGCTACCTCACTTGAACCATGTGTAGAAATCTGGCAAGAAATTGAAAACTTTTTTTAATTTTTGGCAATTTTCTTTTCACAAACTCATTGAATTTGTGTCAGAAAATGACCATAAAATGCACAACAGTGGAAAATTTCGTACAAAAAAAAATGGCTGATAATATGAATTGCTAGGAACCTCATCAAGTTACAAAGGATTGAAAGAGTATTCACCTTTTTGGACAAGTTATTCAAAAACACACTCGGATGGAGGAAATCAGGGGTTCCTAGGCAATCTTTTTTTTTGTATGCGTGAGGTTTCTCCCAAAATATTGAAAATGAAGTGGCTTTTAAAGCTTTTCAATTGCCAGAAGTGAGAAAAAGGAAAAAAAACCCTACATTGGGTTTCCAGTGGGTAGCCAAATATATAGAAGGATGATTAAAGACTTATACTTCATACTTGGTTTATAGCCAGAATTGGCTAAATCTTCCTAAGAAAGATTGCCAGTTTTTCCACATCTTTTTATAGATGGTGGGCCACTGTGGCTCCAAAAGCAAATTCCTTTTTAAAAAACACACTGTGCTTCCTAGGTGAGAGATTCATCCACTGGCGTCATCTAGAATCAGGGATGATAAGTGACGGATGCATTATCCGCTGGTATCATCCCTGAGGCATCTGGATGAGCATGGAGCATGAGGAGGCAAGGGCTGCGGCACCGGAATAACGGCTCGGGTGCACGTGACTGCAAGCTTAAAAAAATGGCGATTGTCAGCGTATGTTTAGCTCCCTACTACATACACATTGCCAATAAAGGGAAAACAAAAACCCAAAGGAAGGGAATAATCTATTTCTGGCTCTGCTTTGTTACAGAAGGTCCAAAACCCCCACTCCCCCACCTAAATAAATAAATAAATAAATAAATAAAAACCCACACCCATACCCATACTATACATGTGACTGATGTTTGGTGTTAAATAATTCCCAATAATGCAAGTCAGACAAAACACAAATTTTGATCTCATGGGAGTCTCTGATTTTCCAAGAATTGAACCCTACACTATGTATAATATATTGGAGGCCTTGAATATTTATCCCAAACTCTTGAAATTATAGTGAAATATTCTTCAAATTGGGCATGTTGGATCCTTTTTTTTTTTAAATATTTAAATTCTTTTGGCAAAACCTACTGATTATTAGTTGAAGGTATATATTCTATCTACCTTGCAATCTCGCCTCCAGGTGCTTATTTCATTTTTGTGATCACGCCTTAACTCTCCCAAAGGATGGGAAGCCCTCACAAGTTGTTTTGGTATCTCAAAAAAGCCCTCAATGAGATAATGTGCACATTTGTCATTTCACACTTTTTTGGACCAATGGAACAAAAATCATTGACTTAAGACTGATTTTTTCCTTTATAATCTAATCAAATGACTTTTCATATTTAAATTTTTAATATACTTGGGCCAATGGCACAAAGGCCCAATATATGGTGTTTGTTTGTTTGGAGCAAAACCTAATGAATAGTGTGTTATTTATTTTGAAAATTAAATTTAAGTTAATGTAACATGGTTCCATAAGAACTTTGGAAGTGAAGCCCACTCAAATCTTATTGAGATGGGTGACCTTACAAGAGGTTTAATATACTTGGGCCAATTGCAAAGAGGCCCACTATATACATATATAATTCAACAACAAATCTCATGGAGGAAAAGTGATTCAAATTCAATTACACTAGTAATTGCATCACAAACCACACTACAAGATTGGAATATAAAAAATGTTTTTATGATAAGTTTCTCATACCAATTGAAAAGTTTCATAACTTGATGAAAACCTAATAAACTTCATTAAACAAAGCATCCAGCAAAGGGAGAAAGGAAGAACAAAGAGAGATCATCAAAATCCTATAAAGTTTTATTAGAAAACACACCATAGATTAGGAAAATGTACAAAGGAGTAAAATTAAGGTAAAAGGAGAAGTGACAAGACGTCAAGTTGGCTCAAAGTAGGTGTGAAAATCTCTTCATATCCATAATTGATCGTCTATGGTACGTCGGTCATATTTATATGTTAAGAATTAATGGCTTGCAATAGATCAACCATGGTGATGGGAGGTGTGTCTTGAAAGGGTGGAAGTTGAAAAGAAGTTAAGCCTACAACTACCACCCAACTTAATATGAAAGACGTGTACATCCTTTGTAATGTGATCAAAACTTTTTGACAGAGAAAAGTGACCAAGGTAGAAAAATGAAGCCAAATGGCATTGGCACAATTATGTAAAAACACATCAACGTGCTTCTATAAGCAACCAAATACCTCAATTGCTAAGGGGAGGAATTGATCCGTGGGGTGTCAGTTGCAATAACTCCTTTCCTTAGCTTGAGCTACATCAAAGGTGACATATCTTTGAATTGTGCAAAATTGGGGAAGTAAATTCATTTGCATTGGGTTAGCAATGACAACATCAGTTAGGGTGTGAATGTCATTTTTGATAAGCACAATGTCAACTCGTCGACAAGAGGAGTTGAATGTGGTTAAAAGAAGCACATGTAATTGTTTTCATCCCACATGGAAATTAACATCTTGCGCAATGGCGGCAAAGGTGTTGTGAATTGCATCATGGGTTCCAGTGCACTTGTTGTTATAAGCACAATTATCTACACACACATCAAAAGATGCTTGCAATTGTGGGATGGGGTAGTCCAAGTCATGTACAAAGTGTTATGGAAAAAACTAGGGAATATAATCGAAAGGCTAGGAAAACTAATCGAATTATAAACCAAACACCCACCTTTAAGCCAAAACATGATAAAATTTGGGCATGATGGGCCTCAAATATCCCATTGGAAAACATGTTGGAAAAGGTATGATGGTGAAGACACTCCAAAATGGAATTTTGAAGTTGAACCATTTGTTGCTTAATGAATTATTCAAATGAAAGAACACACGCACGAATTGGGTGATAAAAGATCACATGTTGCCTTCAAATGTTGTTTAAAAAAAAAAAGTGTTGTTGTTGATTCATGCTAAGGTTTCAAAAAGGAAAGGATGTTGATCAACCATAAACCTAACAACTATGACTAAAGCGACAAGGGCCCAACTCCTTAAATAAGTTGTTGGGGTAATGGTGAATGTTGATATGAACCCAACACCAGCAAAAATTATTGGGAAAAAGGCTTGTTTATGAGCTAAAAGTCTTTTTGGGCTATCAAAGTATTTTAGACCCAAAAGGCGTCCAAACACTTGAAGGATGGAGAAGTCAAAGGAAATAAGGGACTTTGTGAAGGTGAAAGATGGAGATGTGCATCATAAAAAATACAATGGGTGTTGCACAAAACAATAAATTAGAATTCCAAAGGCTACATGAACATCACCCATTTTAGGGAGAAGGTCCACATGTTGAGTGTTTTTTAATAGGGCATCTTTGATGAAAGATGATGTGTGAAAGTTAAGTGCCCAACAAAACCCCCAAGATTCTAATTCCTTTAAATGGGGTGGTAAATTAAGATGGGGTGTTGAAGTCTAGTGGTAAGCCAAAAGGTGACCATGTTATACATTTCTAAAGTTGAATAAAAAGACATATCGCACAGATATCAATCTAAAAATGTTCATATGCAAATGATACAATCGAAAAGGAACTTATGATGTGAGTGTCATTTGCAATGGATGGAAATAGATGAGGAGAAATGACTAACTATAAAATGTGAAGCCTTAGAATGGGTTAAAACAAATAATGCCCCCCCCCCCAAAGGATCACCTTGACAAGTCCCCTTGGCAAATGGGATGTTTGTGACATCACCTTCATGATTATGATGATTGTAAAGCAAAGGAAACATCATGCACATAGAAAGGACTCAAGTTGAAATCAATAGTGCAAAACCCAAAGGCAATCATAAAGGGGCAAAAGAACAAAGGGTACATTTACAAAATAAGGAGCCAAGGGTGCATCCTTAGTAAGGATTATGATGATTGTTTATTTTAAAAGATTTTGGGTATACCCTAAGAATATTTCTTTTGTAATTTGCAAAAAGTCATAAGAAAATCCTTTTGACTCAAAAATATGTTGCATTATACTATTATCTGAATATGTGTTTTAAGAATCTCTTCAAAATTATGTCATTTTCAAGTCCTTTAAAAGACATTTATGAAATTTTTCAAGTAAAAACACTTTAAAACATTGGTTATAATGATTAATCGATGTTTTTGAGAATTCAAATTAAATTAAATTCATTTCAAATTATTACACATGTTTCCAAATATATTAAAAACATTATTATCAAAACATATAAAAGAAATGTGTAAATATTAAATTTTTTTGACATAAAAACATGAAAAAAAAAAAAAAAAAAAACTAATTATAATTCCCAAACTATTTAAAATATTAAAAAATCAACCAAAAAAAAAGAAAAAAAAAAAAACAAAAAAAAAAAAAAAAAAAAACACTAGTTATAGTTCCTATGGTTTTTATATTTGTGAATGTGCCCCAAATTATGTTTCAAAGCCTCCACCAATCGCAAGAAGCATATTAGTGAACAAAAAGGGCAAGGAGACCTAAAAATGCAATAAGCCTAAAAGAACCTTCACCTATCTTTGTTCATAACTAATAAAGACATCTATATGTTCAATAAGGGAAACACAACCTTTCTGACTTTTAGGATTAGAATTAAGGCTCCAAAAAGGCCTTGATTCCACACCCTTTAGGTGGTGTAAAACCTATCACCTTGTTTAAACAACTTGCAAAAAGGGGAGTGAATCGATTTTAGAAGATTATTTTAGAAAGATTACATGACTATTTTTTTTTCAACATTATTTCTAACATGTTTTATGACTCGCATTGAGCGCATTTGAAGTCTTATGCAGGGCCTAACATGGAAACTTGACTATCTATTCACCCTATCATTCCATGTTTTTGTTTTTCTTCAAATGTTTTCTCCACTATGTTGCAGACTGTGTGAGGCTTGTCCCATCCTTTGACTTTTGGTCTAACCCATTACATCTATGGCCAACTGTTAAACCCATTGGGGATCCATCTCCTTCATTGTGCCCATAGTGGGGAAAGGACTACATCCTATGATGTCATTTGCAATGTTTTTACGATCTTATTTGTTTAAGGGCAAAACGGGAAGCTGAACGCAGAAACCCTTGAACTTTTGGCCTGGACGGAAATCAGCCTTTGAGTGTAAAGGCACCTTCTCAAATGTAGTCGAAAAAGCAAACCTATCAACTATCAACATCCCATCACAACCAAAGAAGCCCCCCAAAAAAATGAGGTTCCTTGGAATGTTCAAAGGCATGATCCAAGTACTTTAAGGTATAATAAAAGGTCTAACCATGCTATAAGGAGCCACACATGCCCCCTTAGACCACAAATTTTTCATTGTTTTTTTTTAAAATATTCTTAAAATCTTTATAATACGTCTTTCAAAAAAACATTAAAAATTTTAAAAATTTAAAATATCATTATGTTAAGGTGTATATTTAAACATATCTCAAAATATGTCATTATTTTTTTTCAAATTGTGCTCTTAATGTCAAAATTACTTTTAAACTGTTTTTAAATAGTGGTCACAAGTCCTTAAAAATCCTTATATGTATTTTTCACTCATTAGATTGATTCCAGATTTTTATGATATGTACATAATGTGTTCAAAATAATATTTTATTAAAAAAATGTTCTATTTATTTATTTATTTATTTTAACAATCCAAAGTTCAAAAAATTAAATAATGGTTATGACTACTAATGGTACATGTTAGTATGACTACACCTAAAACCAAATTTAATTAAATGAAACACAAGTCCATGATCACAATGCAAAATTAACCTATGCAAACTAAAAAATGATTAATCTAATATTGAGTTATTCTTTATATGGATCCTTTTCATTTGGTGTTAATTAATGTTGTGTGAGTAAATGTCAATAGCTGTATATATGGCATGTAAATCTAGTTTACACTTACATAGCCAAATCTTTTACACTTACACTTATTTTGTTACAATGTATATATGTTTTTCTATATTTACACAAGACCAATGTAAACATTTGTCAAATACACTAACATGACCCCACATAAATGTTTTGGGGCATGTAAGAATAAGTGTAAATATCAAAATTATGTGTAAAATCACCTTGTTTTTGGGCCTCCTTTCACCCCAAACCCTTCTTTTAGGGATATTTGTAATATAAGGAAATTTTATTAAATATGGGAATGAAATGCTAAGAATTAACATTTAATACACAAGGTTCAAGATTAATTATAGTAGCTTTACAAGTTGGAATAATGAAAATATATGTATCAACAATCGAGGCATTAAAGAAAAAGGAAAGATAAAGTGAAACTTAATTCACCACAAAAACTAAAGTCCCCCACCTTTGAATGTTAATGTTTTTTATTTTTTTGAATTTCACCCTAGGGTGCAATCACATTAATGTGTACATCAACAATTGTAACCAATGTTTGGTTTTGTGTATGTAACATTTTAGAAAAAAATAAAGAATTCCAAATGGAATTGACTTCACATAATGTTATTTTCAATATATTAGTATATATACTTTAAAAGTTTGAAATCAATCTAATGAATGAAAAATACCCAAAAGCATTTTGAAAGCATTATAACGAATGTTTTTAAACAATAAAAAAAACTTATAAATGGACTTGAATTTTTTATGTAAACCATAACATAATAGCATGATGAAAATTTTTAAGATTTAGAAAAAAACATTGTTCAAAATATTTTGAAAATATTCTAGAATAAACACCCAATAAGCAATCCAAAGGGGGTAGGTGTGACTCATGATATCCCATTTACATTCCCTATCTATGATCAAATTTAGGGTTCTAGTGTTGTTTTCTTTACTTTATGGATAATTTTATTATATATCTATAATGACCATACCTTCTTGTAAAAGTCATACCTATTTTCATTACCACCTTGCTCCAATTCTAAAAAGATTGAAACTTAGTGATTCACTAATAGCTTTCACACCAAAGTAAATCTTTTTCTCCTTCATATAATTAGACCCACATGAAAGCATTTAAAATGTTCAACCTCAACTACAATTAAAAGTAGCTTGTGAAGAACATTGATGATAAAAAACAATGACACAAGCACAACTTGTCCATAAAGACAAAAAAATTGTAATCCACATGTAACGTGAAATCAAATACACATGCCTCCCAAAAGTCTTTGCATGAGTATGTGAAATATGGAGTACTTGATGTGAATTTGGATCATGTTCAATATGGAGTATGAAGTATATGAAATTTGGAACTTTCAAGATCATCAACTAGCATGATGAACTTCAAAAGCAAAAGCTTTTTATTTGCAACAAAAAATAAAATGAATAGAACCATTTTGAAGACACAAGTGTTTTTGACTTCCAAACATAACCATTAGAAATTTAACATCATGAAGTAAACAAAAACAAGGATGCATCACCTTGTCATTGTAGGTGTGCTCAATTTTCATGGTGTGTGGGTGCAAGATAAGGTGGACCATTTTTTGTGTCATGTTGCAAGTTTTTGTAAAGTGTTGTGCATTAACATGTTGTTGTGACGTGTAGTGTCGTGACATATGGTGTCGTAAGGATGTAAATACGTAGTAAATTCTACTAAACAAAAAAACTAAAGCCAGTCAAAGGTATAAGCTAATCAACTAAAAAGAAATGCATGCACACATATATATACAATGCATAAGGGAGGCTGAGATGAAATTTGCATGCACATTGAATTACAAAGAAAAAAGGAAATGAAATGTATGTAGACGGTGGCCATGCAATGGCCACCGTGAACATCTAGACATCCTAGCTTATTATGGAGGAAGCTCTTGACAAAGAAATTATAAGAAAATTAAAAGGAGAAAGAAAGGTTTGGGCCTTTTATACTGTCACCAACAAACCGAAACCCTAAGTACCTAATAGTGTACAGTTGCCTAAAACCATACATTAACCCTAAAAGCGCACATGGGCATGCCCGTAACTGGCTATCATGTATGAAACCATGTACGGGCATGATAACATGCCTTTGTCCATTCCTAGCATCTTTTCCTTAACTTTGGTCATGTAATGCATTTTAAAAAGTCCACTTGGGTAAATTTGATCGAGATTTCATGTAAACTTCCAACAATGACCTTTTTGTCCATTGTACCATGCCCAAAATAGCTACCTTGTAAAAGTTTTCTTAACCTAACCTAACCCATGTTGCAAGTATAAAGATTTGAACCCCAAACCCATAAACCTAATGGTTAAACTTTGGCTAAATTTAATGGTTAAACATAATGATTAAACTTTCGTTAAACATAATGGTTAAACTTAAACTAAACATAGTGGCTAAATCTAATGATTAAACATAATGGCTAAAATTTGGCTAAACATAGTGGCTAAAATTAAATTAGATCTAATAGTTAAACATAGTGTTTAAATATAAATTATATTTAATGGTTATACCTAATGGCTAAATTAAGGTTATATTTAATGGCCAAATTTAATGGTTCAACTTAGGTTAAACTTAGTGTTAAATCTAATGGCTAAGCATACTGATGAAATTAAAACCTAATGGTTAAATTTTGGTTAAACTTTGGATAAATTTAATGGTAGAATCTAGTGATTAAACATAATAACTTAAATGTAATGGTTAAACATAATGGTTAAACATTGTGGTTAGACTTAATGGAGTTACACTTAATGGCTAAACTTAAATAAGTAAGTGGGTGGATAAATAAATAGTTAATATGTAAGTAGGTGGGTAAGTAAACAGGTAGGTTGTACAAAGGTGAAAAACTATAGGTAAATATGTAAATAGGTAGGTGCGTAAATAACTAGTTAGGTAAATAGGTGGGTGAATAGGTAGGAGGTGATACATAAGATAGTAGACCATGTTGCATTTGACTAAAGATCATTGGTCATCTTGATTAAATGTTCAATTTGATTAAAAACCATTGATAATTTTGATTAAGTTGTACAACTTGATTATATGTATCTAATCAAACAAACCGATATAGTCAAGTTGACTGATTGAAAAATGTTTTTGTCATTTAAACCTTTGGCCTTCAATCAAAATGTACATGTCCATTAGTTAAAAATGGCAAATTAGTCAACTTGAACCTTTTTAAAAAACCATGATTTGTTGTAGAATAAGGTTTACAAATTTGCCATACTATTACAAAAACATGTATTTTACACCTTGAACATTGTGATTAAAATGATTAATGTGATTAAATACCTATCTAAAATGATTAAGTTGATTATGTTTTGTTTGTTTTGCCCCCATTCCAAAACAAGGTATGTTTGAAATGATTTTGATAAGTTAATATTTTTTAGTCACAACAAACATCACAACATACATGTGGCATTTTTATGTTTGCATGGCATTAATGCATGTTGGTATAATTATTAATATAAATCACTCTCATTAACATTGTAACTTGCAATGACTATAACATTTGCTAGTTTTTAATCATGGATCATGTTATTTTTGTAATTTGGTGTGCATAAGCATGTAGGTGTGTACCCCCCCCAAAGTATATATATGTGTATATAGATAGGTTGGGGTAGGTAAATAGGTGGGTTAATACATAGGTAGGAAGGTAAATAGGTGAATCTTAGGGTGGTCATTTCCATTTTATTCCAAACGAAATGCAAAAAAATATAATAGAGTTAAATTTAAATAAGGTGCCTATACATTCATTATGCAAATATATTTAAAATATCCATATAATATATTTTTAATATACCTAAAATATAATAAAAATGTTTCATAACATTTAAAAATAATTTTAAATTTCAAGTGTGTTTTAAAATATTCAAGGATTGTCTTCTTTAGGATGTAGGTAGGTAAGTAAGTAGATAAATATATAGGTAGGTAAGTAGATACCTATTATAACTAATAGTAGTTACCTTGGTAAGTTAATAAACTAGCTAGGTTTAGGTCTACATTCTAAAGTAAATAAGTATGTAAGTTGTAAGTACGTAAGTTAATGACCAATACACCTACCTACCTACCTACCTTCTTAATAAATGTAACAAAATCTGAGCTTAATAAATGAAATAAAAACATCAACAAAAATTTTCACCTTATAAAGGTGTGGTGCAATGGTAAAGGATTAATTGGCATATCTTCAAAGAGGTGAGGAGTTCAACTCCATATGCTTGCACTCTATATTCTTGCCTAGGTGCTAGCCTAGGCTTAAAGAAGGTGCCTAGGATTGGGGACGTTTGGGAAGGCCTAACTAAGGTTGGGTAGGTTCAACAAGGCCCACCTAGGCTTGGGCTTGGGGAGGTCTACTTAGGTTTAATGGAAATTTGAAAATGCATGTCTAAGCTTTAAAGGGAGGTTTACATATGCTTAGTGGAGATTCAAAGAGGTCTATCAGAAACTTGGTAGAGGTTTGTGAGCTCAACCTATTTCATTATTTTAAAATATTTAATAAATTGTTAAAAATTGCAGTCATGATTTATGCTACCTTTAGTCAACACTATCCACTTGCACCTACATTAATTTTTAGTCAAAATAAATAAGCCATGTTAACTAATGTTTGTTTTAATATTTAATCAAAATAGACATGAAAAAATTACTAGTTTTTAGTCAAAATGGAAATGACATAATGGACATAATTGAAAACACGATCATGTTTAAAAACATTGATAAACAAAAGCACATTATTGGGGGTGCCAAGATTGTTGTCAGATTGTCACCATGTCATTATTGTGGAAAAAATTCACATTATTTTTGCATAATATGGTAGGTCAAAATCCAAAGAAGTCAAATGCCAAAAAAATACATTTTTTTATTTCAGATGATGTGATGTTAAAATATATTTGCACAAAATAAATGTACATCACATAATACTCAAATGCAAATATACACAATCTAAATGATTGAAATGATTTTCAATCTTTATGAAAATTTTAAAATTTAACATTTGATTACATATGATTAGAATAGGTTTGTGAACCATGTGAAAAGTTTGATAATTATCCTATCACAAATGGGTTGTTATTTAAGGCAATGGCCATAAATATGTGGTAAATTAAAATTTTGACAAAAAATCATTTTCAAATGGAAGATGACAAGGAATGCAAGGTGGGCAATTTTTTTTAAAGATTCCATTTCAAAGATTTTTTTTGTTGATAAATTCAAACCAAAACCTTGTGCAATCTAGAATTTAAAAAACTAGTTCCATTATACTACACATACCCTAAATATACCCATTATCCTTTAATGTAATCTTTTAAATTTATTTCTTTTTTCAAATAATATTAAATAAAATTAAATTTGTGAAAATAAAAATATAAAACCCAAACACCAAAAGTGAAACCCAAAATTAAATGCAACACATTTTGGAGGTGTATACTTTACACACATGTTGTGAAAGTGCCCAAGTTGCACCCCCCCCCCCCCCCCCCAAAAAAAAAAAAAATAAAAGATATGAAATAGAAAAATAAATCCCAAACAAAAAAAGATGAGGAAACAAGTTCTAACTAA
>Ga0116229_10007693_pt1 | contig 16964 bp, 13 predicted proteins | sample S1TSphgellanicum_3_FD_87313 | JGI IMG/M metagenome (GOLD analysis project Ga0116229, IMG submission 87313) | Host-associated microbial communities from peat moss isolated from Minnesota, USA - S1T2_Fc - Sphagnum magellanicum MG | ecosystem: Host-associated > Plants > Peat moss > Unclassified...
AACATCGAAGCGCAGCAAGACTATTCGAATTACTTGCGCAGCGTGCACGGGGCCTACTACGCCTGTAGCGGCCAAGGCGCCGGTTATGCGTACTTTCGGTCGAACAAACCCACCACGTGCTATGCCCCGGTCGCCTGGTGGCAAGATACGGTGCGCAACACCCACCAGAGCCACGAGTTTCGGCTCAACACGAATGAGGATAATCGCTGGCGGGGGCTGGTGGGCGCGTACTGGGAGAGCTACGGAATCTATGACCAGCAGAATCAAGACTACATGGCCATTCCTCAGTGTACCGCGCAGAACCTGGCGACGTCCCTGGCGGGGGGTCCGGATTGCGTCACCAGCGTGGGCCCCTCTTTGTCGGGCTACTATGCGGGACAGCCGGGCTATCGCGACAATCAGAACACGGCATTCGGCTTCGACGCAGCGCGCGGTTATCGCCAGACGGCCTTCTTCGGGTCCACGGATTTCGATCTGATTCCGAAGACCCTGACGATCTCGGCAGGCACGCGTCACTACGATTACGTGGAATACGAGAAGGGACAGGAATTCTACAGCGGTACGTCCTCCGTGCTGAATGTTCCCAACAACACTTGCACCACGTGCGCGTTCGGCTTCAATCTGCACAAGAGCGAAAGCGGATTTCGCAGCCGCGCGAACCTCACCTGGCACGTCACGCCGGATATCATGGCCTACTACACCTGGTCGCAAGGCTTCCGCCCGGGCAGCTTCAACCGCGAGCCGACGGCGCCCGATGGCTCCGGGATCGTGCCGCGGAGCGTGGCGGCCTATACGGCAGGCGGCAACGATTACCAGTACAACAAGCCCACCGGCTACTCCTCGGACACCCTCGTCAACAACGAAATTGGCTTCAAGAGCGAGCTGCTCGACCATCGGCTGCAGGTGAATGCGTCGATCTATCGCATGCAATGGAACAACGTTCAGCTGCAGCTCTACGATCCGGTGAACCTGGGAGGCGCCTCTTTTACAGTCAACGGGGCGTCGTACCTGATTCAGGGCGAGGAGCTTCAGCTGGTTGCCCGCGTGACCGACGGGCTCACGATTCAAGGCTCGAGTTCCTGGAACGCCTCGTCCCAGAGCAGCGCCCAATGCCTCGAGAGCAATCGCGTCGCCACGAACAACCCGACGCCCATCGGCGATTGCATCACGCAGATCAAGGGGCAACCCTACAGCAACCCCTATGGCCTCCTGGGTTCACGCCTGCCCTACTCCCCGGCTTTGCAGTTCAATCTGCGAGCGCGATATGATTGGGACATCACGAGCTATCACACCTTCGCGACGTTCGGCGCCAACCATATCGGCTCGGAAAGCAACGAGCCGGCCAACTTTCCGAATGGAGATAGTCCGGCCGAGGTCGTCCCGACGACGACCCTATTGCGTTACACCATACCCGGCTACACCACTTATGATGCGGCGGCCGGGGTGTCGAAGGACAACTGGTCCGTGCAAGTCAACGCCAACAATCTGTTCGATTCGGATGCCGCGACGAACCTCACGACCGGCGGCTTCATCAAGGCGGAGATACCGGTACGCCCTCGGGTGGTGACTCTCACGATGGGTTATAAGTTCTGATATGACGGCGCTCGCGGGGGATCGTGCTGACACCGGCGTCGACGTGGCGTCGGTTCCCCACGAACTCGGCGAGATCCGGTCGCTGCTGCGGCAGCGGCATTTCGATCGGGCCATCGTGCGAGCCGAAGCCGTGCTGAATCGCAGCCCCGGGGAGCGCGATGCCCTGCTGTTCCTGGCGATTGCGCAACGCCGTCTCGGTCGAGTCGGCGAGGCGCGAAAGACACTCGATCGGCTCGAGGAAAGACATTCGGGATTCAGCCGTCTGCATGAGGAGCGCGGCTACCATCACGTGGCGATGCACCAAGCTGACCTCGCGATCGAGTCGTTCGAGAAGGCGGTCCATCTGAATGCGGCGCTGCCGAGTAGCTGGAGCATGCTCGAAGGCTTGCATCGAATGACGGGACACGGCGCGAACGCCGAGCTGGCGGCCAGCCAGCTCGCCGCGCTCGGCCGGATTCCGGCGCCGGTCGTGGCGGCGATCAGTGTGTTCCTGGATGGGGATCTGGATGTTGCCGAAGAACGGGTACGCGACTATCTGATTCAGCACGGCAATCAGGTGGAGGCCATGCGACTGCTGGCCCGGATCGGGATCGCGCGGAAGATATTCGATGATGCCGAACTGCTGCTGGCGGCCGTGCTCGAGATCGCGCCCGACTATCGGACGGCGCGCATGGAGTATGCGCAAGTGCTCATCGAGCTGCATCGGGAGTCGGAGGCCCGCCGGGAGCTCGAACGGCTGATGCAGGAAGATCCGGCGCATCGCTTGGATTATCAGGGTCTTTACGCCACGGCCTGCGTGGGACTCGGAGAGCACGAGCGCGCCATCGGACTGTATCAGGAACTCCTGCAAGGATCGTCGCTCGACGCCGATACGCACCTCTCGATCGCGCACGCGCAGAAAACGATCGGGCAGCGCGCGGCGGCCATCGATTCTTATCGCCGTGCGGCCGACGCCCGCATCGGGTTTGGCGATGCGTACTGGAGCCTCGCCAACCTCAAGACCTATCGATTCACCGATGATGAGATAGACCGGATGAAAGCGCTGGAGAGTGACCCCGCGCGTTCTGCCGTCGATCGACTTCATCTGTGTTTCGCGCTCGGCAAGGCACTCGAGGACCGGGGCGACTATGCCGACTCATTCGCCTACTATGCGCGCGGCAATGCGCTGAAACAGGCGGCATCGGCTTACGAGCCACAGATCATCGAGGACAACACGGCCCGGCAAAAGGCCATCTGCAACGCCGGATTCTTCGCCGATCGTCGCGACTGGGGAGACCCCGATCCGTCGCCGATCTTCATCGTCGGCCTGCCACGGTCGGGCTCCACGCTGATCGAGCAAATCCTCGCGTCGCATTCCGCGGTCGAGGGCACCCAGGAGCTGCCCCTCGTCCAGCAAACCGTCGCCGCGTTGCGCGGTCGCGAGCCGGATCCGGCGCGGCCGCGTTACCCGCGCGTGCTGACGGAGTTGAGTGCGGAGTCGGTCCGGGAACTCGGCGTCCGCTACCTGGAAAGTACCCGGGCGTATCGCACCGGCAAGCCGTTTTTCATCGACAAGATGCCGAACAACTTTCGGCACATCGGACTGATCCGACTCCTGTTGCCCAAGGCCAAGCTTATCGATGCCCGACGCGAGCCGATGGCGTGCTGCTTCAGCAATTTCAAACAACTCTTTGCACGAGGCCAGGAGTTTACCTACGGCCTCGAGGACATTGCCCGCTACTATCGAACCTATCTCGAACTGATGCAGCACTGGGATCAGGTTCTTCCGGGCCGGATCCTGCGCGTACAATACGAGGATCTGGTCGACGATCTCGACGGCAACGTGCGGCGCATACTCGAATTCTGCGGTCTTCCGTTCGAGGAGCAGTGCTTGAACTTTCATACCACGGCTCGCAGCGTGCGCACCGCGAGCTCGGAACAGGTCCGCCAGCCCCTCTATCGCGAAGGCCTCGAGCAATGGAAGCACTTCGAGCCCTGGCTCGCACCCCTCGCTGCCGCGCTGGGCGACGCGTGCGTGCGGTATCGGGACCCGTGAGTTGATCGAGCCGGAGCTGCTCGCCCGTCTGATGAGACTGGTGCAGCAACAACGACTCGAAGAGGCGGAACGAGCGGCTCGCAGTGCGCTACGCACCCACACGACGCACGGCATCCTCTGGAAGATTCTGAGCGTGGTGCGGGTCCAACAGCACAAGGATGCGCTGCCGGAGCTGACCCGGGCGGCGGAGCTGCTGCCGCAGGATGCCGAAGCGCTGGGGAACCTAGGCTCGGCGCTGCACGCACGGGGCCGCTGGCGGGACGCGTTGCCCTACCTGGAGCGCGCCTGGCGCCTTGCGCCGAACGATACCGGCATCCTCACGGATCTGGCGGACTGCTTGCGCGCGACGGGCCACGCCGGCGATGCGGTCCCGCTGTACGAGCGCGCCCTGGCGATCGATCCGCGCTCTGCCGAGGCACACCATCACCTCGGCAATGTGCTGCGGGACTTGGGTGATTTACGCAAGGCAGTCGCGCTGTATCTGCGAGCCGTGGAACTCGAGCCAAATCGAGCCGATCGGTACTGCAGCCTCGGCAATGCGCTTCTCGAGGCGCGCAGGATCGATGAGGCCCTGCTGCGCTATCGCCAGGCGCTGGCATGTCGTCCGAGTTATGCGCCCGCTCATCTCGGCCAGGCCCTCGTCTTCCGCCAGCAGCGACGATCCGCCGAGGCGCTGGTCGCCTGCCGTGCCGCTCTCGCAATAGATCCGAATTTCCCCGAGGCCCTTGCGGTCCTCGGCGAACTCGAGGCCGATGACGGCCGATTCGAGACAGCGGAGAGTCTGTTTCGACGGGCGCTGGAGCTCAAACCCGACTTGGTCATGGCGATCTCGGGCATTGCCGCGCATCGCAAGATGACGTCGCACGATTCGGAGTGGTTGCGACGGGCAACATCCTTGGCGTCGCGCCGGCTGCCGGTTGCGGAGGAGATCACGCTACGCTACGCACTCGGCAAGTATTTCGATGATGTGCGGGAGTTCGACCAGGCATTCCCGCAGTACCACCGGGCCAATGAGCTCTGCAAGCGGCTGGGACCCCCCTACGACGCGAAGGCCGTCACTCGACGAGTCGACGAGATCCTCGACACCATCGGCGATATCCACGGTCGACTCGGCGACACCGCCGGTTCGGAGTCCGAGGTGCCCATCTTGATCATCGGCATGCCGCGCTCGGGCACCTCGCTTGCCGAGCAGATTCTGGCGTCGCATCCCGAGGTCTTCGGCGCCGGCGAGATCGTGTTCTGGAGCTCGGCCTACGAAGAGTATCGCGGCGCTCGGCGGCAAGGCCAATCCGCGGCCGATCTGATCCCAAGGTTCGCAGCGGACTACCTGCGTCAATTGCGCTCATCGTCGAATGACGCGGCACGGATCATCGACAAGATGCCGGTCAATTTCATGTATGCGGGACTCATGCATGCTGCCCTGCCGCGCGCCCGCATCATTCACATGACGCGTCATCCCATCGACACGTGTCTTTCCATCTATTTTCAGAATTTCTTCAATATCGGTCCCTATGCCAACGATCTGTCTGCCCTCGCCCATTACTATCAAGAGTACCGACGCATGATGCAGGTGTGGCGCACCCGTCTTCCGGCCTCCGCGCTGCTCGAAGTCCCGTACGAAGGCCTCGTGACCGAGCCGGAGCGCTGGATACGTCGGCTATTGGATTTCGTCGGCCTGCCGTGGGATCCCCGTTGTCTCGATTTCCACCGGGCGGAACGCGCCGTCATCACCGCCAGCCGGTGGCAGGTTCGACAGCCAATCCATTCCGGTTCGACGGCGCGGTGGCGCAACTACGAAAGCTATGTAGCTCCCCTGAAGGCGCTGATGGCGGAAGGCCGTGCCGCCGATTGCGCCGCGCCCTCGTGATCCCTCGCGCCTCGACCCTCGCGCCTCATCCCTCGCCGCTACTTCGTCGAATGATAGCCGGGGCCTCGCAGCACCCGGCCCGGGAGCGCCTGTGTCATGCTGCCGCCGGCAATCACGGGCACGCCATTGACGAGCACGTAATCCATCCCGCGGGAGAGCTGATTGGGTTGTTCGAACGTGGCAAGGTCGGTCACCGTCGACGGATCGAAGATCACGAGGTCCGCCCACATACCCTGTTTGATGACCCCTCGATCCGTCAGCCGCAGCTTTTGCGCCGGCAACGCGCTGAATTTGCGTATCGCATCCGCCAGCGTGAGAAGATGCTCCTCGCGGACATATTTTCGGAGAATACGCGGGAATGTTCCATAGGCGCGCGGGTGTGGATGCTCGCTGCCGAGCAGCCCTTCAGGTGAAGTTCCCTGCGAATCATTGTCGACGGACACCCAGGGCTGCCGGAGGCCGAAGGCGATATCCGCTTCGTCCATCCCGAACACGGCCACCATGGTGAAGGCCTTGTCCTTGATGAGCAGGTCACACATCGCATCGATCGGATCTTCATGCCACAGCGCCGCCACCTCGGACAGCCGCTTGCCTTGCAGTGGCAGCAAATCCGGGTTCTGTACGACGGCCACGAGGATGGCCTCGGGACCGGGTATCTCCTGCCATTCGTTGTCCCAGTCGGTTCCGGAGCCCAAGAGATCCGCACGAATCCGCGCCCGAGTCGCGGGATCCTTGAGCCGCTCGATGAGCGCGGCATCGCCGCCGTCGTGGGCCCAGGGAGGGATGAACGCGGAGAACGTGTTGAACCAGGCCGGATACGCATAGGTGTTGGCGGAAATGTCAATTCCGGATTCGCGCGCCGCGTCGATCTGCTGCACGATTTGCGGCATCTTCCCCCAGTTTGTCTTACCCGCCACCTTGAGGTGCCAGATCTCGACCGGGATATGCGCCTCGCGCCCAATGCGGATCGCCTCGTCGATCGCGGCCGGCTCCGTATCCGCTTCGCTGCGCATGTGCGTGGCGTAGATGCCGCCATAGCGTGCTGCTTCGGCGGCAAGCTCGACCAGCTCCTGAGTCGTCGCATAGGGTGCCGGCGCATATTGGAGCGATGTCGATAGGCCCACCGCTCCGTCGCGCATGGCATCGCGGACCAGCGCGCGCATCGCTTGGAGCTGCCCTGCGGTCGGTTGCACGTCATCATCGCCCAGCACGATCCGGCGCACGTTCGTGGCACCCACGTAGCTTGCCACGTTGATTCCCAGCCCCTGGTGCTCGAGACGCTCGAAGTACTGACCCAGGGTGGTCCAGTCAGCCGTCAAGTGCAGATGATCGTAGCTGGCTTTGTCGGCTGCGATGATGGCGGCATTCAGCGGCGCCGCCGACTCCCCCTCGCCGCTGATTTCGGTGGTGATTCCCTGGTAGATCTTGGAGGGCACATGGGGATCGACCAGCATGCTCAAATCGGATTGGCCGAGCATATCGATGAAGCCCGGAGCGACCACCTTGCCGGCGGCGTCGATGGTCTGCCGGCGCGACGCCTCGCGCAGCTGTCCGATCGCGGTGACATGCCCCGCCCTTACGCCGATGTCCGCGGAGTACCACGGCGATCCGGTACCGTCGATGATATGCCCATTGACGATGACGAGGTCGAACGTGGCCTCGGTCGCTGGAACCGCCGCGGGCGAAAACCCGACGGCGGCGACCGCCATCAGGAAAACACTTGCACATCGCACGTTGTAACGCATGGATCCCGATATCCGCTTTCCCTTAAGGTCGTCGAGAGTCGCCCGAGTGTGCGCTACACACTAGAAACGGTCGGACAAACTGCAGAAAATTCACGACATCCTGACTCTGCGGCCAGCGGGTTCTGATCGGAGCAATGGCACAATTGCATGGGCGCCCGATCAAGAGGCTCCTATGAAGAGGCGTAGACACGGTGATGGACCTTGAATCGTCGGTAAAGCCCCTGATGCTCGAATCGTCGGTGGGTGCAGAAATCGTACTCTCCGGCAATCGCTATGTGAACTTCGGTGGCTCATCGTACCTCGGGCTCGCCTCGAATCCACGCATCCTCGAAGCCGGCATCGCGGCGCTGCGGGAATTGGGCGCCGGGGGACCGATCCCCCGGGGCCATGCGATCGGTTCGGGTCCGTTGCGAACCGTCGAACAACGGGCCTGCCACTTCTTCGCAAGCGACGCGGCGCTGTATCTCGGCAGCGGCTATCATTTCGGGCTTGCCGCCACCGCCGTTCTCTGCCGGCAATACAATGCCGTGTTTTTCGACGAGTTCGCCCACTTTGCCTTGCGGGACGGGATTGCTGCCTGCGGCCTGCCGCATCGGTCATTTCGGCATCTGGATGCCGAGGATCTCGAGCATCAGTTGCGCCACCACTTGGCCGCGAGTGAGCGGCCATTGGTCGTGACCGACGGCCTGTATTCGACGTTTGGCGAGATCGCTCCTCTCGATCGGTTGTGGCATGTCACTGCCGCGTACGAGGGTCGGCTCGTGGTCGATGAGTCCCACGCCTTCGGGGTCCTCGGCGCCTCCGGGCGCGGAGCTCTCGAACATCACGGCATACCCCGTGCCGGAGTACTGGCAGGCGGATCGCTGGGCAAAGCATTCGGCACCTGCGGCGGCCTCGTGCTCGGCAGCGCGGCAGACGTGACGGCCCTTCAGTCGACGCCGGTGGTCCGCGGCGCCTCCACGGGTTCGCCGGCGGCTGCCGCGATGGGTGCCGCCAGTCTCGATTACGTCCGCGACCATCCTCTATTACTGACGCAACTGCGGGACAACACGACCTACCTGAAGTCGGGATTGCGTCGATTGGGATTGACTCTTCGCGGCGACGACATGGCGCCTATTGCGTCCTTCGCGCTGGACTCGAGCGAGTCCATGCAGCGCCTGCAGGCTGCGCTCCTCGCCGAGGGTATCTTTGTATACCGCTCGACGTACCTCGGCGCGGACAGCGGGGGTGTCATCCGCTGTGCTGTGTTTGCGGACCATGCGCAGCAGCACCTCGACTGTCTGCTCGATGCACTGCGCCGATTGCTGTGATGACGGCCGGCGAGACGACTCTGATCGCGCGCCGCCAAGCGGCCGCCTGCGGCCCCGGATCGGGGACGTCGTGGGGAGCCTGCGCCGGGCGCTCGGGACTCGGGGTGACCGGGATATTTTCGTTGCGCATGGCCGAAGCCCTCCTGTCATGTGTGCCGATATCACGAGAGGATGGGCGCCGAGAGGTGCCGGCACAGTCGGCGACGGGGCGCGCGCGGCGTAGGACTCCGCTCACGGATTACGCCGCGACGAGGAATTGACGCCGGCCGTGCGAAGGTGACGTTGTGACTGGCTGCTACTGCACCTGATAACCGCGGGCCTGTAGGCAGGCCGACATGGCGCGATTGTAGTTGGCACGCGCGGGTGCGTTCTGATCGGGCGCGACCCCGCCACCGGGCAACGTCGGATCGAAATTCGTCTGCCCCTTCGCCCAGAGATGGCACTCGTACCGGTCCGCCGCCTGTTGTTCCTGAGTCTGCCCGTTCTTCGGGTAGATCATGAGGTCTCCGGCCGGGCCGGCGGGTGGCGGCGAGGGTTGATCCGCATTCGGCGGCGGCGGGACCACGTCGTAGGCATTCTGCGCCGGATCCCAGGTGTAATAGACGTCATTCGCGTAGTAGTACGGGACGCCGCCGATCCACACGGTCGAGTAATAAGGCGGCAGCACCGCGACGGTGAGTCCGATCGGAGGGCGTACTACGATGAACCCGGCGGGTCCCGGCGCGTACCAGATGCCGCCGTAAAAGTAATACGGGCTGCCGTGGAAGTAATAGGGCCGATAGCCGCCCGGCAGGTCGTGCACCACGCTGCCGAATGCCGGGTAATAGCGGCCGTGATTGTAGCGGCCATCCAAGACCTGACCGTGGGCGTCGAGGCGTCCATCGACACGGCCGGGCGCAAAGTGGGCGCCGCCGCGCAGTTCCGCGTGTTCGCCGCCCGCATGCTCGGCATGCTCCTGTGCCCGCGCTGGCGCCGACAGGGCCAGGGCTGCCACCGACATCATCACCGCCAAGGCGGCGCTCGAGAGGACTTGCGGTGTCTTCATGATGACTGACCTTCGCATGATGACTGACCTTCGCTCGTGGTTCAGCTGACCGTGTAGCCGCGGCCCTGCAGGCACACCGACATGGCGCGACGATAAGACTGCGCCGCGGCGTGCTGGGCAGCCACGCTTTGCTTCATCTCGTGCTGCGCCTGGGCCGCCTGGGCCTGATTCGACGCGTCCACGCTCGAGCCGACGATGGCGCCGGTCGCGCCACCGAACAGAGCGCCCGCACCCGCCGCCCGCGGTCCGGCGACGATCGATCCTAAGATCGCACCGCCGATCGCACCCGTCACCGTTGCGGTGCCCGGCGGTGGAGCAACGACGACCCGCTCACCCGGCGGCGTGCCGGGCTGGCTCGGGTCGACGCCCGTCTGTTGGACCGCCCAGACGTGACACTCGTATTGATCCTTGGCGGTCTGATCCGGGCTCTGACCTTGAGCCGGATACACGAACAACTTCGGCGGCGGCGGCGGTGGCGCGACAGCCACGGTTCGGACCGGCTGCTCGACGCAGGCACCCAACATCAATACCGCGAGAAAGGGACTCGCACGACCGACCCACTTTCCGGCCGCTTGCGGCGTCTGTGACATATTCATACAGGACTCCTCGAGTATTTTCCGCTCATCAACGCATGTCGGGCGTGTCGGTTGACACTGCCCCGGATGCCGAAGTTCGCCCGCGCTGCGCGCCCGGGCCGACTCACGCAGGCTCAATGAGGCCAACGCGGCCCTTTCTCAAGCCGCTTGAGGAATCTTCACACGGGACTCAGGCGGCGGCGCGCAGCCCCGTCCGGGGGCGTATCATGAGGCGCATGAGTTTGAGTGTCTTCGACATTTTCAAGATCGGCATCGGGCCATCGAGTTCGCACACGATGGGTCCCATGAACGCGGCTCGAGGCTTCGTCGAGGCGCTCGAGGCCCGGGGGTTGCTCGAGGCGACGACCGAGGTCTCGGCTCAGCTCTACGGCTCGCTTGCGCTGACCGGCCGCGGTCACTGCACGGATCGGGCGATTCTGCTCGGGCTCGAAGGTTTCAAGCCCGACACGATCGATCCCGGCGTGATCGAACCGACCCTGGCGCGCATCCGCGGCGCAGGGCGCATTCGGCTCGCCGGGCGCCACGAGATCGCATTCGACGAACCCTTGAATGTGCTGTTTCATGTGGATCAGGTCTTGCCGGGACATACCAACGGCATGCGCTTCACGGCACAGGATGCAGCCGGCGCGGTGCTTGCCCGCGAGGTGTATTACAGCGTCGGCGGCGGCTTCGTCGTCCGGGAAGGCACGGCCGGGGGGTCGGCCGAGGTCCGCGCCGCGCCGCCCCACGACTTCGATTCCGCCGCGCGACTGCTCGAGATCGGCACCGACACGGGTCTCGAAATCTTCCAGATCATGCTGGCACGCGAGCGCACCTGGCAATCCGACGCCGCGGTGCGCGCCGGATTGATGCGCATCTGGCAGGTCATGCAGGATTGCGTGCGCCGCGGCTTCGAGGCGCAGGGGCTGCTGCCCGGAGTCCTCGGCGTGCGGCGCCGTGCACCCAAGCTGTACCGTCAGCTCATGAGCGGCGATCCGAAGAGCCCCATGCATGCGCTCGACTGGGTCAATGTGTTCGCGCTCGCAGTCAACGAGGAGAATGCCGCGGGGGGCCAGGTCGTGACCGCGCCGACCAACGGTGCCGCCGGCATCGTGCCGGCCGTGCTGCACTATTATCGCCGCTTCGAACCGGGCGCCGACGACGACGGGGTGATTCGCTTCCTGTTGACGGCCGCGGCGATCGGCATGCTCTATAAGCAGAATGCGTCGATTTCGGGCGCCGAGATGGGCTGCCAGGGCGAGGTGGGAGTGGCCTGCTCGATGGCTGCGGCCGGGCTCGCCTCGGCACTGAACGGCAGCAACGAACAGATCGAGAACGCCGCCGAGATCGGCATGGAACACAATCTCGGCCTGACCTGTGATCCGGTCGCCGGACTGGTTCAGATCCCCTGCATCGAACGCAACGCGATGGGCTCGGTCAAGGCGATCAATGCCGCGCGCCTCGCGCTGCGCGGCGACGGCTCCCACAAGGTGTCGCTCGATCAGGTCATCACGACGATGCGTCAGACCGGCATCGACATGTCCACCATCTACAAGGAAACCTCGCAGGGGGGGCTCGCGGTGAACGTGCCGGAGTGCTGAGCCCGGCCAATGCGGCCACGTGGAATCGTCCGGCAGGCTGCTAGCCCGTGGCCTGCAAGCCCAGGGCGATCCCGCTGATCGTCGCGCGCAGTGCACCGAACAGTTCCGGATCCTGCCGGTCGCCGCGGCGCCAGCGAGCGAGCAGATCGACTTGCATGAAGTGCATGGGATCGATGTAGGGATTGCGCAGGCGAATCGCGCGCTGTAACGTCGCGTCGTCCTCGAGCAGGCGCTGATAGCCGCGCAGCCGCAGCACGCAGGCCTCGGTCAGCGCGTATTCGGCGTGTATCGCCACCTTCTGCGCGGCATGCTGCGTGCCCGCGAGCGCATCGTAGGCGCCGGCGATCGCAAGATCCGTGCGCGCGAGCATGGCCTCGACGTCGTCGATCAAATGGCCGAAAAACGGCCATGCGGTGAGCATGCCGCGCAGCAGGGCCTCGCCGTGGCGCTCGAACGCCGCCGCGAGGCCGGTACCGACCCCGAACCAGCCGGGCAGCATGTGCCGGCTCTGTGTCCAGGCAAAGACCCAGGGAATCGCGCGTAACGCAGCGAGACCGTCGCCGCCGCCGCGGGTCGCAGGACGCGATCCGATGTGCATGCGCTCGATCACGTCGATCGGCGTGACGAGGCGAAAATAGCCATAGAAACTCGGGTCGTCGAGCAGGCTCCGATAGGCGCGCAGCGAGAGCGCGGCGATCGTGTCCATGGCCGCGCGTTCGCTCTCGCCCGACGGCGACGCCGCGTCCGCGTGAGCCGTCGCGAGCGCCACGGCCGCGAACGTGCGCTCAAGCGTGCGCATGGCAATGGGACGCAGGCCGTAACTCTGGTTGACGACCTCGCCCTGCTCGGTCAACCGCAAGACCCCGCGCACCGCACCGGCCGGCGCACTTTCCACCAGATGTTCCGTGCGCCCGCCGCCGCGCGCCGGCGTCCCGCCGCGCCCGTGGAAAATCGTGACCGTCACGGCGTTCGCGGCAGCCGTTGCGAGAAGCGCGAGCTGGGCGCCTTGCATGGCCCAGCGCGACGCGGCAATGCCCCCTTGCTGATTCGAGTCGGAGTAGCCGAGCACCACGATCTGACGCTGCCCGCGGCCCGTCAGGTGTCGGCGGTACGCAGGCTCGGCGCACAGCGCGCCGAAGATGGCTCCGGCACCCTCGAGCGCGGCGATGGAGTCGAGCAGCGGCGCGATGTCGAGCGGCATTTGGTTGCTGCGCTTGTCGACGAGCTCGGCCCAGCGTGCGAGCAGCAGCACGCTGAGCACGTCCTCCGGACCGCGGGCGCCGCTCACGATATAGGCGCCGATCGAGCGCGTACCGAATTTGTGGCGGGCCTGGCCGATCGCATCGAAAACCGAGAGACTGCGCCGTCCCATCGCGTCGAACGGAGTCAAGGGACCCTGATCCCGCTCGAGCATATCGCGCAGCTCTCGGAGCCTCGATGCGGCGGGCAGGGCCGGCCAGTCGGGACGGCCGATCCCCTGGGCGATGACCGCGTCATGCACCTCGGCATGCTGCGTGACGTCGAGCGCGGCCAAGTGGAAGCCGAAGGTGCGAATGCGGCGTTGGAAACGCCGGACCAGGAAAACCCCGGCATGACGCCCGCGGTGTTGCTGCAGGCTCGCCGCCGCGATCTCGACGTCCTCGTAGAGCTCCTCCGCATTGAGGTAGCCGTTCGGTCGGCCGTCGTAGGTCGCCTTCAGGCGTTCGCTGATCTGACCGAAGAAGGCCCGGTACGGCATGCGGTCATGGCGCACGGGCGCGAACGCGTTCGCGGCCGGCAGCATCTCGGCATAGGCCAGGGTGCGCGCCGCGAGCGCCGGACTCACCCCGACGCGGTGGGCGCTCTGACTCAAGGCTTCCGCGAGCTGACGGCATTCGTCGAAATAGGTCGAGACGATCAACTGCCGGTGCCGCGCCAGCGTCTCGCGGATCGTCTTGCCGTGCACGTCGGCGTTCGCGTCCATGTCGCCGCCGACCCAGGAGCCGAAGCGCAGGATCTTCGGCACGTCGAGACTGTCGATCGGCACCGCATAGGCCGCCGCGAGCGCCGCCTCGATCTCCTCGTAGAAGAGCGGCACGACGCGGTACAGAATGTCGATCAGATAGAACAGCACGTGCTCGCGCTCGTCCTGTACCGTCAAGTGTTCGCGCGGATGGTCCTCGGACTGCCAGATGGTCGTGATCTCGAAGCGCACGCGCGCCCAGATCGTCTCGAGTTCCGCCGCGGTCAGCGCCGGATTGAGCCGATCGAGCAACTCCTGCGCGATGCGCTGCTGCTTGCGCAAGATCGTCCGCCGCGTCGATTCGGTCGGATGCGCCGTGAACACGGGCTCGATGCTGATCGAGGCGATCAACGCCTGCACCTGGCTCAACGTCAGGCCCTGCGCTTTGAGCCTGGAGATGCAGCCGACGATGCCGCCGGGTCGGCCGGAATCGTTGAGGTGCTCGCGCCGGCGGCGCACCCGATGAACCTTCTCTGCCGTGTTCACGGCCTGAAACCAGGTGGAGAAGGCTCGCGTCAGGTCCTTCGCCGCGGCCGGCGGACGTCCCGCGACCCGCCGCTCGAGTTCGCCGTCACCCGGCTGCGATGCTTCCCTGCGCGCGATGGCCGCGCGCCGATCCCCCTCGACGCCTTCGAAGAGTTCCGGCCCGCCTTGTTCGAGCAGCATCTCGCCGATCGACACGCCGAGCGCGTGCACGTCCTCGCGCAGAGCGGAGTCCTTGACCGGGAAATGAATGTCTTGGCGATACATGGATCGAATCCGCAGGCGCTGCGGCGGCTATTCTAATGCGCGTTCAGCAGCACCGTGGTGTCGAACGACTCGAACGAGGTCAGCACGCGCCGATAGGCGTTCTGGAGCATGCGTTCGGCCGTCTTGTCGACCCGGCTCGCGAGCAGCATGCGCAGCACGACGTCGTCGGCCGGGCGATTGGGATCGTCGCTCAGGAGCTCGAAACTGAAACGGGAGAGCCGCTGCGCGATCTCCGTGGCGAAGCGATACGGTGCCGCCTCCTTGCGATCGCCGCCGACGAGCTTCGCCTCCTCGGCGATCTCGCACAGGATGCGCAGCATGAAACGTGCCTTGTCGATCTGGCTCAATTCCGCGAAGAACTCGATTTCGGACTGGATGTTCATCCGGCGGGGAAGAAGTCGATTTCCCGAGTCGCGGTCAACGCAGCGACGTCTTCGGCGTCGAACTTGTAGAGCCGCACGCGGGCCAGCAGCTTCGCCTCGAATTCCGGATCGTTGAGCTCCGTCGAGATCACCTTGGCGCCGGTGACCTCCCCGGACGGCGCGATCGTCACCTCCACGACGACCTTGCCCTGCAGCGCGGGGTTGTCGCGCAGGGCGCGCGTGTAGAGCGCGTAGATGGCACCCTTGTTCTTGTCGAAGACCAGGGCCACTTCATCGGCGCTGCGTGAGCCCTTGCCGCTGCCGCCCGCTCGCGTCGCCGCATGCGCCGCGGCAAGCGCGGGATCCTTGATCTGCGCCGTACGGATGCCGTTCAACGACCCTGCGCCCGCGGCGAGGCCGCTGCTGGTCGGCGCCGCGATGCCGCCGCTCGTGCTGCCCGCCTTGGAGGTGATCATCGAGCGGCCGATCGTGCTCACGTCACCGGGATCCGTGGTCTTGGCCTGATCCTTGGCGAATTTGTCGACGTCAACGTCGCGCAGCGCGGCGAGATCGTCCATGTGCGCGAGCAGTCCGCTCTGCGCGGCCTTGACCCGCGGATCGACCGGCGCTTTCGGGGTCGGCACGGTCGCGGGCGTCGGCGTCTTCTCGAGCGGTTTCGGTTGCGGCTTCGGCGGCGGGGGAGGCGGCGGCGGCGGTGGCGGCTCCATGACGAGCTTGACGACGCGCTCCGGCAGCGCGTCGGTGTTGGTGACGCGTTCTTGCCGCGGCAGGAACGTGATCACGAGGGCGAGCACGAGCGCGAGGGCGACGAGGACGCCGCGGATGGTGCGAAAGCGCCGATCCATTTCCTCGCTCGGCGACCAGGGCAGTTCATAGCGCCGGAAATAGGGTCCCAGCGCCGCCCCGACATCGTTCTGCATCGCCGCCATCGTCAGCTCGCCGCCCGCTCGCGTTCGACGACGGCGAAAGATACCTTACCGTAGTCGGCCGCGGTGCAGGTCATCATGATCTTCTTGAGCACGCTGTACGGCGTCGCCTTGTCGCCCATGATCGTGACCTCGCGCTTCGACACGTCGGCCTTCTGCGCCGCGCTCAGGATCGTGTCGTTCTGGGCCATCAGCGCCTCCTTGAGCGGCAGAATGATCGGGTCGGCGCCCGTGGCGAGATCGGCGACGCTGCCCAACAGTCGGCCGTCGACGTACAGCGAATCCTTGGTCACCATGACCACGACGGTGGGCTGCGGCTTGCGCTCGGAGAGCGACTGCGGGATCGCGATGTTCTTCGAATTCGGCAGGATGTCGACCTCCGCCGTGTGCGCGAGCAGGAAGACCACGAGAATCGTCATCATGTCGATGAATGGCACGAGTGCGAAATGGCTGCCGCCGTGATGGCGCCGACGATGCCGCTTGATTCGGTACGGCGTCATGTCGGGGCGTCACCGAGAGAGATGTCCGGGAACAGTTCCGCCTTGGAGAACGGCTGGACCGGGAGTTCGTACACCCGGATCGAATCCATGACCTGGACGAGCGTGTCGTAAGCGATGTCCGGCGCGACCAGCACGGTGGCGTCGGTCTTGTCCTGAAACTGGGACTTCACCTGGCGCATGTACAGCGACAAGCCCTCGAGGTCGTAGCCCGAGGCAATGTTCGGCAGAACCTTGAGCGGTCCGGAACCCGGCCGTGCGTCGTTCACGACGATCTGGTCCGGTTTGATGATGACCTCGAGCTTCAGGTCCTTCGGCAATTCGGGCGTGGCCTGCGCCGAGCTCGCCGGCAGATTGAGCTGCAGAATGTTGGTCTTCGAGAACACCGCCGTGAAGATCAGGAAGAACACCAGGATGACCATCATGTCGATCATCGGGACGATGTTGAGGTCATCCCGCCCCGAATGGTAGCGGGCGTGATTGCGGCGGACCATCCGTACGGATTTGGACTGCATGGGGTTGCGGCCTCTTCGACTGCCGAACTCGAGCGCCGGTGGTTCTTAGATCGTGCGGGCGGCCGTGGCCGGACGCGAGGCCGGCGGCGCACTCGGGGCCGTACTCGCCGGCGCCGGCGC
>Ga0116229_10007695_pt1 | contig 16960 bp, 12 predicted proteins | sample S1TSphgellanicum_3_FD_87313 | JGI IMG/M metagenome (GOLD analysis project Ga0116229, IMG submission 87313) | Host-associated microbial communities from peat moss isolated from Minnesota, USA - S1T2_Fc - Sphagnum magellanicum MG | ecosystem: Host-associated > Plants > Peat moss > Unclassified...
TCGCCGCAGACCAACCAGGGCGACAAGAAAGAGAATTCCTTCACGCCGAAGATCAGCATCGACTATCAGTACGACCCGCACAATTTGTATTACTTCACGTACGCCAAGGGCTTCCGGCCCGGCGGCGCCAACAACCCGGTGCCGGACGCGGCCTGCGGCGTCGATTTCACGAATTTCGGCATCGCGAAAACGGGTGCGCCTGCGACCTTTAATTCCGACACGGTCGACAGCTTCGAAGTCGGCGCCAAGAACAACCTGGATAACCGCGTGAAGATCGCAAGCAGCATCTACTACATCCGCTGGAACAACATCCAGCAGACCGTGGTGCCGCCGATCTGCGAGATCTCGTTCATCACGAATCTCGGCCAGGCGGTCGCGAAGGGCGCCGACCTGCAGGCTGAGATCGCCCTCACGGAAGCCTTCACGATGGAGATCGCGACCGGTTACACCGACGCGCGCTACACCACCTCCTCGCGGTTGAGTGCGGCCGAAGCGCAGCCCATCGTCGCCGCCGGCGACGCCATCACGGGCCAGAGCGGTCAACCCGCACCGCCTTTCACGGCGACGGTCGGCTTCGAATACAGTTTCAATGTCGCCGAGCATGCATCCTTCGTGCGCATCGACGATGAGTTCTCCGGCCGCGACAAGTGGCCGTCGCCGCAGCAGGATCTCTCGACGCTGCAGGGCGATGCCATCAATTACGTCCTGCCCTCGACCAACTTCGCCTCGTTGCGCGGCGGCTCGACTTTCGGCGGCTGGCAGGTCCAAGGATTCATCGACAACCTGTTCGACGCCCATCCGGTCACGAATTATGAGTTCTCGATCGATTCCCAGGTACCCGGTACGACGCGGCTCGAGCGCGACTTCACGTTCCGTCCGCGCACCTTCGGCCTGACGTTTATTTACCGGAGCAAATAACAACTGGTTGCAGGGAGACAATCATGCCGGCTGTTGCGCCGGGTTTTGCGCGATGCTAATGTCCGCGGGGAGTTATCTGGCCATATAACTTTTCACGGGGATGCGATGCCAGACATTCACGGCGGGCGGTTTGCGCGGCGGATTGGCCGGCGCATGTTGTTGGCGAGAGCCCTGCTCGTCGGCCTTTGCGCAGGTAACGCGACGCTCGCGCACGCCGGCGATGCGAACACCGCAGCCGGAGCGGATACCGGCGCACCCAACGCCGGCGCGCTCGAGGAAATCGTCGTCACCGCGACCCGCCGCGAGGAAGGCATCAGCAAGGTCCCGATCAGCATCACCGCCATCAGCGAGGATGTGATCGACAAGAAGGGCATCAAGGATTTCCAGGACATCGTGCGGTTCACCCCCGGCGTATCGATCGACACGTCGGGAACCAACGCAATTTCCATCCGCGGCATTTCCTCCTCCGCCGGCGCCGGCACCACCGGCATCTACATCGATGACACCCCGATACAGATGCGGGCGTTGGGGTTCAATCCCGACGATACGCTGCCCAAGACCTTCGATCTCGACCGGGTCGAGATCTTGCGCGGGCCGCAAGGCACCCTGTTCGGATCCGGCTCGGAGGGTGGCACGGTGCGCTACATCATGGCGCAGCCCAGCGTCACCACCGAGTCCACCTACGCCCGCAGCGAGGTGTCGTATACGGAGAAGGGCCAGCCGAGCTACGAAATCGGCGCCGCACACGGCGGCCCTCTCATCGACGACGTGCTCGGCTTTCGCGCCAGCGTGTGGTACCGCTACGACGGCGGATGGATCAACCGCGTCAACGATACGACAGGCGCCCTCGAGGACAAGAACGTCAACTACGCGAACACCGTGGCCGCGCGTTTGGCGTTGCTGTACCAGCCGGTCGAGGGACTCAAGATCACGCCCAGCATCACGTTTCAAGATGCCCGCAAGAACGATGAGTCGACGTTCTGGCCGGCTTACTCGAACGTCAGCGAGGGTGTGTTCAACAACGCCACGCCCGAGCGCATTCCCGTTCCCGACCTGTACTACCTGCCGGCGCTGAAGATCGTCTGGGACCTCGGCAAGACGCAGCTGATTTCAAACAGCTCCTACTACCATCGCAACGAGCTCACGGGCTACCAGGGAACGGTATACGACCTCGCGTTCTTTCAGAGTCAGAGCTGGCTGATCGGTACCTGCGGCCCGGCCCAGACGCCGCCGCCCTGCCCGTGGTATCCGCTGATCGACGCGAGCGGAATTCACCTGCCGGCGCAGTTCGCGAATTACGAGACGCCGAACAAGATGACGAACCAGCAGAGAACCTGGACCCAGGAGTTCCGCTGGCAGTCGAACGACGACAGCAGCGCCTGGAAATGGACCATGGGAGTCTTTTGGTCGTTGTCGCGGGAAACCAGCATCGAGGAGCTCTACGACCCGCAGATCATCCCGTTCTGGAACTACCTGTTCGGCAGCAACCCACAGGACTGGTTCACGCTCACCGCCAATCCCGGCAATTATTACTACTGCAACGGACAGGGTACGCCGGGGCAGCACTTTCCGAACTGCGACATCTACTACAATCAGAATATCGTCCAGGATCGCCAGGTTGCCGGCTTCGGCGAGGTGACCTACAGTTTTACCGACCAGCTCAAACTCACTCTCGGCGGACGCTACGCGAAGGTGGGCGTGGGTCTCGAGCATTATGCGGACGGTCTGGAGAACTACGGGCCGAACTACGCCAGCGCCTCGGAAAGCGAGACTGCGTTCACCCCGAAGGTCAGCCTGAGTTTCCAGGCGGATCCGCAAAACCTGTTCTATACGACGTATGCCAAGGGCTTCCGCCCGGGTGGAGCGAACGCCACCCTGCCCCCCTACTGCAACGGCACGGGAGGCTTGGAGCAGGAAGGATTCCCCTCCGGCGCTCCGTTGACCTACAAGTCGGACTCCACCCAGAGTTTCGAGATCGGTTCCAAAAACAATTTCGCCGAGCGTTTCCGGATCGCCACCAGCGTCTATTACATCAAGTGGGACGATATTCAGCAGAACGTCTATGTGCCGTACAACTGCGGGCTGCAGTTCACCGACAACCTCGGCACCGCGGTCGCCAAGGGCTTCGACATCCAGGCGGATCTCGCGCTCGGCGGCGGCTTCAGCGTCGAAGCCGCCGTGGGCTATACCAGCGCTCGTTTTTCCGCCTCGACGCCGAGGCCGCCAACTGCTTCCGCCGACTGGCAGCCGCTGGTGCAAAAAGGCGACGCCATCGCGGGCGAGGCGGCCATCGACGGGGGCCCGGGAACCAATCCGCCGTGGACGGTGTCCCTCGGCGCGCAATACGATTTCAAGCTGGTGGAACACCCCACCTTCGTTCGCATGGATTGGGAATTCACGTCGCGCAATCCGTGGCTGGCCGCGACGCAGGATCCGGGCACTGCCCAGTACGATGCCAACACCTACACGCTGTCGTCGACGCATTTCGCTTCGCTGCGCAGCGGCATCACCCTCGGGAATTTTCAGGTCGCGCTGTTCTGCGACAACGTCTTCGACTCGCACACCACCATCAATTACGAGCTGTCGCAGTCCGACGCCAACAACCCCAGCTTCAACGCGCTGGTACCCACGTCGCTGCAGCAGAACGCCTACACCTGGCGGCCGCGCACCATCGGCATCACCGCCTCATTCCGGGACTAGGTGCCTGTCGGGGCTAGCAGTCTGTGTGACTGACGGGGGCGGGCGCCGTCACTGGCGCGCGCCCCGCCTAGCAGATTTGCCGTCATTTCACGAGCATAGTCGGCACTCTGTCAGTGGAAGGGTCGCGGAGGTTCCTAGGCGACGGCGCGCGCCGACTCGCGGCCGGCGGCGGCGAGCAGCGCGGCGGACAGGATATCCAAGCCCTCGCTGAGCACGCCGTCGGGAATCGTTAGAGGCGCGAGCAGCCGTATGACGTTGGCCGAGGTGCCGCACGACAGCAGAATCAGGCCGCGCGACTCGGCTTGGACCAACAGCGCCGCGGTCAGCTCCGCATCCGGTTCCTTGGTCTTCGGATCCTTGACGAGTTCAAAGGCCACCATCGCACCCAGGCCGCGCACATCGCCGATGCACGGCAATTGCTTGGCGAGCGCCAGCAGCCGCGTGCGCATCTTGTCGCCGACGCTCGCTGCGCGCGCGCACAGCCCTTCCGCCTCGACCACGTCGAGCACCGCATGCGCCGCCGCAATGCTGATCGGATTGCCGCCGTACGTGCCGCCGAGACCTCCGGGATGCGCCGCATCCATGATGTTCGCCCGCCCGGTGACGCCGGAGAGCGGAAAGCCGCCGCCCAGGCCTTTTGCAGTCACCACGAGATCCGGCACCACGCCGGAATGTTCGATGGAGAACATCTTACCGGTGCGCGCAATGCCGCCTTGCACTTCGTCGGCGATCATGACGATGCCGTGCTCGTCGCACAGCCGGCGCAGCGCGCGTAGAAAATCGGCCGGCGCCACTTTGAATCCGCCCTCGCCTTGCACCGGTTCGATGATGATCGCCGCGACCGCCTTCGGATCGACGTCGCCGTGAAACAGCCGATCCAAATCCTCGAGCGCGCGCTCCGTGGTAATGCCGTGATAGGGCTGCGGAAACTCCGCGTGATACACCTCGGCGGGAAACGGGCCGAAGCCTCGCTTGTAGGGCATGACCTTGCCGGTGAGGGCCAGGGTCATGAGCGTGCGGCCATGAAACCCGCCGGAAAAGGCGATGACCGCGGAACGCTTGGTGTGGTAGCGGGCGATTTTGATGGCGTTTTCGACCGCCTCGGCGCCGGAATTCAGAAACAAGGTTTTCTTCGGGAAATCTCCGGGGGCGAGCGCATTCAGCCGCTCGGCGAGCCTCACATAGGACTCGTAAGGCGCCACATGGAAACAGGTGTGCGCAAATGCCTGCGCCTGCTGTGCCACGGCCTCCATCACGCGCGGATGGCGGTGCCCGGTGTTGAGGACCGCGATGCCGGCCGCGAAATCGATGTAGCGGCGGCCGTCGACATCCCACAACTCGGCGTTTTCCGCCTTCGCGACATACACGCCGCGGCTGCCGACGCCGCTCGGCACCGCCGCTGCTTTACGGGCTTTCAATTCGCTTGATTTCGACACTGAGCGTCCCCTTTTGATGGCGAAGCAGCCTGCGGGCTCATGGCTTAAGTTCCTCTGCGCGAGTTCCTGTGCGCGGGGCAGGCGCCTCGCGACGATGTCCCTAGCCTGGCAGGCTGCTTGGAAGAGGAACGGTATCATTGCGGCGCCATTTGAGCAAAATCCGCGGATCCGCGGGGGGAGCCTACTGACCGCAATCGGCGGCGTGGAGCCGCGCGGCGGATCCCCGTGACTACTCCCGCAATAACGCCCGCCGCCTTACTGCCTGCGGCGCATTGCTGCAAGGTATTGCGGACCCCTTCTGCCGCGCGCCGAGCTGCTAATTGACCTGATAGCCCCGGCCTTGCAGGCACGCCGACATGGCTCGGTCGTAACTGCTGCGGGCGGCATCGGCATTGCCCGACACGCCGCCGCCCGGCTGGGTCGGATCGAAGCCGGTCTGACCCTTGGCCCAATTGTTACACTCGAATTGATCCGCGGCCTGCTGCTCCTTGGTCTGGCCGTTCTTGGGGTAAATCATCAGGTCGTTCTGAGCGCTATCCGGCGGCGGCGACGGCGCATCGGCGTTCGGCGGCGGGTCGACCACGGCATAGCCGTTTTGATCGGGCTGCCACGAGTAATACACGTTGTCCGCGTAGTAGTAAGGAACCCCGCCGAACCAGACGGTGGAGTAGTACGGCGGCAGCACCGAGATCACCAGGCCGGGCGGCGGCGCGATCACGACGAAACCGGCGCCCCGCGGGGCGTACCAGATGCCGCCGCTGAAGTAATAGCGGTTGCCGCCGCGATAATAGGGCCGGTAGCCGTCCGGCAGCGAGGTCCTCACGGTACCCGCCGGGGGGTAGTAGCGGCCATGGTTGTAGCGGCTGTCCAAGACTTGTCCGCGTCCGTCGAAAGCCGGAGCGCGTGCGGCCGGCCGAGGGCCGGGCCGCGCTTCCTCGGCGCGCGGCGCCTCCCTGACGTGCTCATGCTCCTCGGCGGCCGCGGCGCAGCTGCCGGCGGCAACGCCGGCGAGCAGCAGCGACAAAGATGCCAGAGCCAGTGTCGATTGCGTCTTCATTAAAACCCTCAGCTGATGGTGTAGCCGCGACCTTGCAGGCAGGCGCTGATCGCGCGGCGATAGCTGTCGGCGCGCGCGCGGCCGGCGGCGGCGCTCTCATTGTATTGCTGCTGGGTCTGTGCCGCCTGCGCCTGCGCATTCGCGTCGGCTGCCGAGCCGATGATTCCACCGGTAGCCCCGCCGATGATCGCTCCGGCACCGGCATTGCGCGGTCCTGCGATGATCGAGCCCAAAATGGCGCCGCCGATGACGCCGGCGACGGTGCCGGAGCCCGGGGGATTGGCGGGTTGGACTACCACACGCTCGTAGGCATTGGCGTCAGCCCGGCTGGGATCGACGCCGGTTTGCTGCACCGCCCAATTATGACACTCGTAGCGGTCCCTGTCGGTCTGCTCCGCGCTCTGTCCATTGGCCGGGTAGACATAAACCCGCTGCGGCGGCGGCGCCGGCACAGCGTAGGTACGGGGAGGCGGGGTTACGCACCCGGCCAGGAGGGCCGCTGCCGCCACCACCACGGCAATTGGCTTGCAGCCGGCGCGCACCGAAAACTCTGACGATTTCATCTGGGTATCCTCTAAGTCTATTGCCGTTTTAACGGGACAGGCACCGTTTAGTTGACAGCAAATGACCCCCTAAGTTCGCAGGCGGAGGCCTACTCGGCGGGTTTGCGATGTTGCAGCGGAGGGCTGATTGGCGGGTTTGTGAACTTTGGGCCGAGCTCTACTTGGCAGGTTGGCGACATTCCAGGCGGGGGGCTACTTGGCGGGTTTGCGAAATTTCAGAATGAACTGATCGGTCTTGCCGCGTACCGCCGGGTCGAAGACTTTCAAGGAGTGATTGTCCGCACGAGCCTGCAGCAGATTGCTGCTGGCGACCAGGACGAACCCTGCCGCCAGCACCTCCTGCTTGACGGTTTCAGGATCGATCCGGTGCAGCGTGCCGGTATCCCGGGTGCCCGAGTGAGGTTCCGCCGCATGATCCAAGATCAAGTAGATGCCGCCGGGCTTCAAGTCGTCGTAGACCATCCGGTTGAATACGCCCACGTCCAAGCCCGGCAGGTTGTGCAGGTCATGGTAGTTCTGCGACGTCCATACCAGATCGACGGGCTGCGGCACCCCGAGCTGACTGAAGGGCTCCACGACCACGCTGACGTTGGCATAGTTCGGGTCGGCGGCGATCGCCTTGACGCGCGCCGCAAAATCGGGCGAGTCGGCCGGTGCATCCGGCGAGCGGGCGGGCACCAACGCATACACATGCCCGGAACTCCCGACCGCCTTGCTGAAGAGGCGCGTGAAGTAACCGCCGCCCGGCAACAGCTCCGCGATCTGCGCACCGGGCTTGACGCCGGTGAACATCAGCGTCGCCGCGGGTTTGCGATCCGGATCGCGTTCCTTGTCGGCAGCCGGCCGATTGCCGTCGGCGATCGCCGCCGCAATGTTGGCGGCAACCTCCACGGCATTGGCATGCGGGCCGGTCAGCAGAGCCGCCGCCAGTGCGGCCGCGGCGAACGAGTGGCGCATCATGAAACACTCCCCATTGGCCAATCTCGGGATTCTACCACTGCGGGACCTCATGAGAACCACGCCCTTGCGTGCTCTCAATCCGCATACACCGGTGAGCGGTGCGCGGGGTATCATCCTCGAGGCCACGCCCGGAAAAGGCCGCGCAGGTTCGACGGAACGGCGTCACCTCTGCAGAAGATTTCAGGGGAGATTGGGACCGGGCGGCTTCAGGAAAGGGCAACGATGATGAGTTTGAGTGTTTTCGATATTTTCAAGATCGGCATCGGACCGTCCAGCTCGCATACCATGGGGCCGATGAACGCGGCGCGCGACTTCGTCCTCGAGTTGGCGGATCGCGATTTGCTGCAGCGGACCGCGCAAGTGTCGGCGCAGCTCTACGGCTCGCTCGCGTTGACCGGGCGCGGCCATTGCACGGACCGGGCGATCCTGCTCGGCTTGGAAGGCATGAGTCCTGACACGATCGACTCGTCCGCGGTCGAACCCACACTGCAGAGAATCCGCCTCCAGGGCCGCATCCGCCTGTTGGGCCGGCACGAGACCGCCTTCGACGAGCCGCTCAATCTTCTGTTCCACACGGATCAGGTGTTGCCCGGTCACTCCAACGGCATGCGCTTCACCGCCCACGACGCGGGATTGCAGGTGCTCGCGCGCGAGGAGTATTACAGCGTCGGCGGCGGCTTCGTGGTGCGGGCCGGCGCCGCTTCCGACGCGACGGCCGCCCCGCGCGAGCCGCCGCACGTGTTCGATTCCGCCGCGCGCCTGCTCGAGCTCGGGCGCACCCAAGGCCTGGAGATCCATGAATTGATGCTCGACCGCGAGCGCACCTGGCGCAGCGAAGCCGAGATCCGCGCCGGATTGCTGCGCATCTGGCAGGTGATGCAGGAGTGCGTGCGCCGCGGATTCGAGGCGCAAGGGTTGCTGCCGGGCGTGCTCGGTGTGCGGCGGCGCGCGCCGAAACTATATCGCCAGCTGCAGGGCGGCGATCCCATGGGCCCGATGCATGCGCTCGATTGGGTGAATGTCTATGCGCTCGCGGTCAACGAAGAGAACGCCGCCGGCGGCCAGGTCGTGACGGCGCCGACCAACGGCGCGGCGGGAATCGTACCGGCGGTGCTGCATTATTATCGGCGCTTCGAACCCGGAGCCGACGACGACGGCGTGATCCGCTTCCTGCTCGCGGCTGGCGCGGTCGGCATGCTCTACAAGCAGAACGCCTCGATCTCCGGCGCTGAAATGGGCTGTCAGGGCGAAGTGGGCGTCGCCTGTTCGATGGCCGCCGCAGGCTTGGTCTCGGCGCTCAACGGCAGCAACGAGCAGGTCGAGAACGCCGCCGAGATCGGCATGGAACACAATCTCGGTTTGACCTGCGATCCGGTGGCCGGATTGGTGCAGATTCCCTGCATCGAACGCAATGCCATGGGCTCGGTGAAAGCCATCAACGCGGCGCGCCTGGCGATGCGCGGCGACGGTTCGCACAAGGTGTCGCTCGACCAGGTGATCGCCACGATGCGGCAAACCGGGCTCGACATGTCGACCATCTACAAAGAAACCTCGCAGGGTGGCCTCGCGGTGAATGTCCCGGAGTGCTGACCGGATGTCGCCGGCCGCGTGCGCGACGCCGGCGCGCGATTTTCAGCCCGTCGCTTGCAGCCCTTGCGCGATGCCGCCGATGGTGGCGCGCAAGGCAGCGAACAATGCCGCATCCTCGCGGCCCGACTTGCGCCAGCGCCGCAACAGATCCACTTGCATGAGGTGCATGGGATCGATGTACGGATTGCGCAACCTGATCGAGCGCTGCAAGGTAGGGTCGCCCTGCAGCAGTTCAGCGGAGCCGCGCAGGCGCAGCACCTGGGTCACGGTCAGCTCGAATTCCCGGCGGATCGGCTCGGCTTGGGCGCGCAGCTCATCGCCCGCCAGCGCGTCGTAGTGGCTGGCGATGTCGAGGTCGGTGCGGCCCAGCATCGCTTCCACGTCGTCAAGCAGATGCCCGAAGAACGGCCACTGCGCCGCCATCTGCGCGAGCACCTCGGAGCCGTGTTCGCGCAGCGCCGCGGCGAGGCCGCTGCCGAATCCGAACCAGCCGGGCAGCATGTGGCGGCTCTGCGTCCAGGCAAACACCCAGGGAATCGCGCGCAGTGCGTGCACCCCGGTGCCCCCGGCCCGCGCCGCCGGCCGTGAGCCGATGTGCATGCGTTCGATCACATCGAGCGGTGTCGCGGCCCGAAAGAACGCAAAGAACTGCGGGTTGCCGAACACCAGCCGGCGGTATGCCGCCAGGCTGTGCGCCGCGACGGTACGCATCGCGGCGACGTGCGCCGGCGAAACCTTCGGCGCGTGGCCGGCCTGTGCCGTGGCCAGAGCCACGGATGCGAACGTGCGCTCCAGCGTGCGCATGGCGATGGGCCGCAGGCCGTAGCTCTGGTTGACGACTTCGCCTTGCTCGGTCAAGCGCAGGAAGCCGCGGACCGCGCCGTCCGGCGCCGCCTCGACCAGGTTTTCGGTTCGTCCCCCGCCGCGGGCCGGGGTCCCGCCGCGGCCGTGGCACATCAATACCTGGATGCCGGCCTCGCGCGCCGCCGTCAGCAGCTGGGTCTGAGCCGTCTGCAAAGCCCAGCGCGATGCCGCGATACCGCCCTCTTTGTTGGTATCGGAATAGCCGATCACCACCACCTGGCGATTGCCGCGCGCGGCCAGATGCCGGCGATAGGCCGGTTCCTCATACAGCGCATGCAGCACTTCGCCGGCGCGCTCCAGGGTGGCGATGCACTCCAGCAGGGGCGCCACGTCGAGCGGCGACTCTCCGGTGCGGTTGTCGGTGATGTCGGCCCATCGCGCCAGCAACAGCACCGCGAGTACGTCTTCGGCGCCGCGTGCGCCGCTGACGATGTATTCGCCGATGGCGCGGCCTCCGAACTTGTGGCGCGCCTGCGCGATCGCTTCGAACACCCAGAGGCTGCGCCTTCCAACGGCATCGAATGCCGAGGTCGGCCCCTGATCGCGGGCCAGCAGGTCACGCAGCTGCCGCAGCCGCTCCTCGGGCGGCAGCGCCGGCCAGTCGGGCTTTCCCAAACCCTGCGCGATCACCTGATCGTGCACCTGCGCATGCTGAGTGACATCGAGCGTCGCGAGATGAAAGCCGAATGTGCGCACCCTGCGCATGAAGCGGCGTACCAGAAAGTATCCGGCATGCCGGCCGCGATTCAGCGTCAGGCTGTCGGCGGCGAGGCCGATGTCGGCCAGCAACTCGTCGGGATTCTGGTAGGCGTTCGGCCGTCCCTCGTAAGTCGCTTTCAGGCGCTCGCCGATTTGTCCGAAGAACACGCGGTACGGCATGCGGTCGTGGCGGGCGGGCGCGAGCGCCTGGGCGCCCGGCAGAACGGCGCTGTATGCATCGATGCGCGCCGCGAGTGCGGCGCTCACGCCGACGCGGTTCGCGCTTTGACTCAAGGTCTCGGCGAGATGGCCGGACTCCGCAAAGTAGCTCGACACGATGACCTGTTCGTGGCGGTGCAAGGTCTCGCGGATGGTCTTGCCGTGAACGTCCGGATTGCCGTCCATATCGCCGCCGACCCAGGAACCGAAATGCAGAATGCTCGGCACGTCGAGCTCTTCCACCGGCACGCCATAGGACTTTGCGAGCGCGGCTTCGATCTCCTCGTAGAACAGCGGTACGACCTTGTAGAGAATGTCGATCAGGTAGAACAGCACGTGTTCCCGCTCATCGACCACCGTCAAGCCTTCCCGGGGATGCTCTTCGGTCTGCCAGATGCTGGTGATCTGCAGCCGGATGCGCGCCCACAGCGTGTCCAATTCGGTGGCGGTCGACGCGGCATTCACGCGATCGAGCAGGTCGTGCGCGATGTGCTGCTGCTTGCGCAGGATCGTGCGCCGCGTCGATTCGGTCGGATGCCCGGTGAAGACCGGCTCGATGCTCATGGAGCCGATCAATTGCAGGGCGTGCTCCAGCGTGATTCCTTCGCGCTGCAGGCGGGCGATGCAATCCTCGATGCCGCCGGGTTGGCCGGTGCCGGAGTCGTTGAGGTATTCGCGGCGCCGGCGTACGCGATGCGCCTTTTCGGCGGTATTCACCGCCTGAAACCAGATGGAGAATGCGCGCGTCAGATCGGTGGCCGCCGACGGCGAGCGGCCCGTCGTGCGCTGCTCGAGCTCGGCGCCGCCCGCGGCGTTTGCTTCGCGCCGCGCAATTGCCGCGAGCCGGTCGCCTTCCACCAGCCTGAAGAATTCCTCGCCGCCTTGATCGCGCAGCATTTCGCCGATCATGGCGCCGAGCGCGTGCACATCCTCGCGCAGGGCGGAGTCCTTGATGGGAAATTGAATGCCTTGGCGATACATGGGCTAGCGGCGGATTGCTGCGATCATTTCACGGGCATGGCGGACGACATGGGGGTGAATCGATCGCAGGAAAAGGCCGATGTGGGGCGGCCGCAGTAGGTGCATCATAAGTCGGACAGTCTCCTTGGCCTCGACAGTATATACGGAGAATCATCATGAGCTTGTTGGCGCAGATCGCCATATTTCTCGCCGCGGCGGTCATCGCGATCCCGATTTTTCGCTACTTCAAATTGGGCTCGGTGCTCGGTTACCTGGCTGCCGGAATCGTCATCGGCCCCTCCGGCCTCGGACTCATCAGCAAGGTCGATGTCACTCAGGAAATTGCCGAGTTCGGCATCGTCCTCTTGATGTTCGTGATCGGACTGGAATTGCAGCCCTCGCGTCTGTGGGTGCTACGCAAGCCGATCTTCGGGCTCGGGGTCGCCCAGGTCGCGGCGACCACCCTCGGAATCGGCGCGGCGGCGTACTTCGCCTTCGCGCAAACCTGGCAAGCCGCCCTGGTCATCGGTTTCGGCCTGTCCATGTCCTCCACCGCGCTGGTGCTGCAATTGTTGGCGGAGCGCGGCCAGCTGAATTCTCAATATGGCCGTTCGGCGTTCAGCATTCTGCTGTTTCAGGACATCGCGGTGCTGCCGGCGCTCGCCTTGTTGCCGCTGCTCGGCGCGGCGGCGGCCGTGCGGCGCGCGGGACCCGGCGGATTGCTGGCGCTCAAATTCGTGGTCGTGATCGGCACGGTGGTGATCGGCGGCCGCTACGTGCTCCGCCCGATGCTGCGCATCGTCGCCGCGACCCGCGTCGCGGAGGCGTTCACGGCCGCCGGATTGCTGATCGTCATCGGCACGGCGCTGCTCGTCAGCCAGGTCGGACTGTCACTGTCGCTGGGCGCATTCCTCGCCGGCGTGCTGCTCGCCGACAGTGAATTTCGCCATGAACTCGAGGCCGATATCGAGCCGTTCAAGGGCTTGCTGCTCGGGCTGTTCTTCATCACGGTCGGGATGTCTGCCGATCTGCACCTGGTGCGCGAAACACCCTGGACCATCGCCGGCCTGACGCTTGGATTCATGCTGCTCAAAGTGGTGGTGCTGCGCTCGATCGGGCGGCTGTCCGGACTGCCGACCGCGGCCAGCCGCGGCCTGGCCTTCATTCTGCCGTCGGGCGGGGAATTTGCATTCGTACTGTTCGGCCTGGGGGCGGCTCTCGGCGTCCTGCAGGGCGAAATCGCGGCACTGCTGGTGCTGGTGGTCACAGGCTCGATGATCCTGAGCCCGCTGCTGCTGGTGCTGCACGACTTTCTGTTCAAGAACAAGCAGGCCGATGCGGCGCCCTTCGACACGCCGGAGGAACTGTACCCCAAGGTGATCATTGCGGGCTTCGGCCGCTTCGGACAGATCGTCGGCCGGATCCTGCGCGCCAAGAAGATCGCCTTCACCGCGCTCGAAGCCAGTCAGACCCAGGTGGACTTCCTGCGCCGCTTCGGCAATCAGGTGTTCTACGGCGATGCCTCGCGCCTCGAGATGCTGCGCGCCGCGCATGCCGAGAACGCCCAGGTGTTCGTGCTCGCCATCGACGACGTCGAAGCCTCGGTGCGGACCGTGGAATTGATACGCAAGCATTTTCCGCATTTGAAGATCTTCGCCCGCGCACGCAATCGGCAGCACGCGTTCAGGTTGATGGACCTGGAAGTGCGCTACACGATCCGCGAGACCCTGGTGTCGAGCCTGGAGATGTCCGAGAAGATACTCGAGGCGCTCGGGCTGTCACGATCGAAGTCGGTCGAGACGGTGCGGCGATTCCGCGCGCATGACGAGGCGACCATGGCGAAGCAGCAGGCGGTCAAGGACGATGAGAGCAAGTTCCTGCAGACCACGCGCGAATCCGCGGAACAACTGCTGCATCTGTTCGAATCGGACGAGGCGCAACCGCAGAATCCCGCGGCGCCGCGCCGCGCCGCCAACTCCCAGTGAAACGACGCGATTGCGTAAGTTCGGTGCGTGCCTCGGCCTCGAGCCCGCCGCGATCGGACTTTACTGAGGATTCAGCAGGACGGTGGTGTCGAAGGACTCGAAACTCAGCAGCACGCGGCGGTAGGTGGTGTGCATCAACTCCTCAGCCTTCTTGTCGGTGCGCGTGCCGAGCAGCATGCGCAGCATGACGTCGTCCTGCGGGCGCGCGGGATCCTCGCTGAGCAGCTGGTAGGCGAAGCGCGCCAACCGTTGGTGCATTTCGTTCGCGAACTTGAGGCGCGTGACGTCTCTCTCGTCGCCGGCGCCGCCCTTGACGGCGTCGGCGATTTCGAAGGACAGGCGCACGACGAAGCGCGCCTTGTCGATCAGGTTCAGGTCGCTGAAGAAATCGATTTCGGATTGAATGTTCATCCGGCGGGGAAGAAATCGATGGGCTTGCTGGCCGTCAGCGTGGCGACATCCTTGGCCTCGAACTTGAACAGGCGGATCCGAGCCAGCAATTTGCTCTCGAATTCCTTGTCGTTGAGCTCCGAGGACACGATGCGCACGGCGGTGATGTCGCCCGAGGGCGCGATGGTCAGTTCCAGCACCACCTTGCCTTGCAACGCCGGATTGTCCCGCAGTGCGCGCGCGTACATGGCATCGATGGCGCCCTTGTTGCGGGTGAAGACCAGGGCGATCTCATCGGCGCTGCGCGACGCCTTGCCGCTGCCCCCGCCCTGCGTGGCGGCCCGGCCGGAGGTGCCCATGTTCGGGTCCTTCACCTGGGTGGTGGAGATCCCGCGCAACGACCCCGAACCCGCGGCCAGGCCGCTGCTGGTGGGCGCGCTGATGCCGCCGCTGGTGCCGCCGGTCTTTGCCGTGATGATATTGCGCGTCACCAGGCTCACATCGCCCGGATCGGTGGTCTTCGGCTGGTCCTTGGCGAACTTGTCGACGTCGACCTGATCGCGCAGCGCCGCCAGATCGTCGAGGTTGGCCAGCAAGCCGCTCTTCGATGCCTTGACCCGAGGATCCACGGGCTGCGGTGCGGGCCTCGCGACCGGCGCCTTCTCCACCGGCTTTTCCGGTTTCGGCGGCGGTGGGGGTGGCGGCGGGGGCGGCGGCTCCAGGACCAGCTGCACCACCCGCTCCGGCTGCGATTCGTTGTTCGCGGCTGGCTCGTGCCGCGGCAGAAAAGGCATCAGCACCGCGAAAATCGCGAACACGATGGCGAGGTTGCGCAGAATCGCGCGGTAGCGCCGCTCCATCTCCTCGGACGGCGACCACGGCAGGTCGTAGCGCCGGTAGAACGGCCCGAAGCCCGTGGCAACACGCTGCGCTGGGGTCGCCTCCGCCATTACGTGGCCGCCCTCTCGCGTTCGACGACGGCGAAGGACACCTTGCCGAATTGCGCTTCGCTGCAGGTCAACATGATCTTCTTCAAGACGCTGTACGGGGTGCTCTTGTCGCCCATGATGGTGACCTCGCGCTGCGAGACGTCGGTCTCAGCGCCGGCCGGGCTGGGGGCGCTTTGCGCCAGCAGAGCGGCCTTGAGCGGTGCGAAGAACGGCCCCTGATCGGCGACGATGTCGCTGACCGAACCGACCAGCTGGCCGGCGACGTACACGGAATCCGTGGTGATCATGACCACCACCGCGGTGCTCGGTTTGCGGTCGGACAGGGATTGCGGAATGGCGATGTTCCGGGTGTTGGGCAGAATGTCCACCTCCGCGGTGTGCGCCAGCAGGAACACCACCAGGATGGTCATCATGTCGATGAACGGAATCAACGCGAAATGATTCGCGCCATGGCGGCGCTGACGGTGGCGCTTGATCCGGTAGGAGATCATAGGGGCGGCGCGTCCGCGATGGCGATGTCGGGGAACAGCTCGGCCTTCGAGAACGGCGCGACCGGGAGTTGATACACCCGCACGGTGTCCATCACCTGCACCAACGTGTCGTAGGCCACGGCCGGGCCCGGCAGTATGGTCGCGTCCGTCATCTCCGGGAACTGCGACTTGACGCGGCGCATGAACTCCGACAGCCCGTCGTAATCGTAGCCCGTCGGCGTATTCGCCAGCGTTTTCAAAGGACCGGAGTTGCGGTCGTTGATCACCAGATCGTCGGGTCGGATGATGACCTCGAGCTTCAGCCCCTTCGGCAGGTCGGTGGGAGCGCTGCTGCTGGCCGGCAGATTCAGCTGCAGGATATTGGTCTTGGAGAACACGGCGGTGAAGATCAGAAAGAACACCAGAATCACCATCATGTCGATCATCGGCACGATGTTGAGGTCGTCGCGCCCGTGGTGATAGCGGGCGTGATTACGGCGGACCAGTCGCGCAGACTTTGACTTCATGCTTGGAGCACCGGATCCGTCGTCTTCAGATGGTTCCGCGAGCGGCAGCCGGAGCGGGCGCGCGCGGCGCCGCCGCACCGGGCGGCGCAATCACCGTGTCGCGCTCGGTCTGGCGTTCGGTGATGGAGTTCAGGAACTTGACCGATGCGATCTCCAGGCTGTCGATCAACGAGGTGGTCTTCGACTCGAGGAACATGTGCGAGGTGAGCAGCGTGATCGCAACCGCCAGACCCGACGCGGTGTTGTTCATCGCCACCGAAATCGCGGCGGCGAGCAGACTGGCCTTCTCGGCGGGATTGGCCGTGGCGACTGCGCTGAACGCGCCGATCAAGCCGGTGATGGTGCCGAGCAACCCGATCAACAGGCCCACGTTCGCCAGCGAGGCGAGGTAGTGGGTGCGCTTCTCGATGCGCGGAATGACCTCGAGCAGGCTCTCGTCCATGGCCTTTTCGATGTCGTCGCGGCGGCGCGCGCTCGCGACCCGCGCAACGCCGTAATTGAGAATCGTGGCGATCGACGCCTTGGAGTTTTGCGTGAGCGCGACCACCTGCTTGAAGTTGCCGGCGCTCAAGGCGGGCACCAGCGCCTCCCAGAGCGAGCGATTGCGCAAGGTCTCCCGGGTCAGGTACACGTATCGCTCGATGGCGATCGATAGGCCGACCACGAATATCA
>Ga0116229_10007696_pt1 | contig 16958 bp, 15 predicted proteins | sample S1TSphgellanicum_3_FD_87313 | JGI IMG/M metagenome (GOLD analysis project Ga0116229, IMG submission 87313) | Host-associated microbial communities from peat moss isolated from Minnesota, USA - S1T2_Fc - Sphagnum magellanicum MG | ecosystem: Host-associated > Plants > Peat moss > Unclassified...
CTTGTTTGATATTATTCTTAGGTCCTTGGCAAACAAAGTAGTAGTGCATTACAACCTTGATTTACACCCTAAAAAGGAGAATATGGAGCACAGTGACAATTGTGAAAGACAAAAAAATGGAAACATAGTTGTAGGAGTTTTAGTGGACTTGGATTTCAAGCTTTTGTTGCTACTAGTCCCTTTTGCAAGAGAACTACAAAGAAATGTAAGGAAAAGTTCATTGATGTTGTTATGACATTGTGTAAGGTAGTTCCCAAGTGTAGGAGCAACATAAGGTGCTTGTAGTCTACCTATATCTTATGGCAAAAGATGTAAAAGTAAGGTGGTTGTTACTATTATTATTAACACTATTGCTAACAATTGTATAAGTACCTAGCTTCTTTCATATTTCAGTATTCCAAAATTGAAATACTTGATTACTTGTGATTTTGGCTTTCTAACTAAGATTTGTATTGTTAAACCATAATCTTAGACCACCAACACCTACATTTGAAGAAGGAAAAATTGTTGGAATTGATGGTGATGTTGATTTTTCATTTAGATAACATTCTGTGAAAACTAATGTTATTTTTGTTGGATCCACTAAAAGAAAACTGGTATTTTGTAATTGTCATATGTAATTAATTTTTAATTACATGCGACACATGCAACTGATTTTTGGCTTGATTGTATAAGACAAATTACATGTGATATCTAGTTGCATGTGACATATTGTACATATGATGTACATACAATGTTTGTACTTTTCATCCATTCATGTTCATACAACAAGTTGCATATGCAATTAAATGATTTTTTTAATGACACATGTCCATTTTCAAGCCAATCATTTAGTGACACATGTTCATTTTAAATCCAACCATTTATTGACACATGGCATTTAAAGCCCATTTGACATTTATTATTTAAATTAATTAAGCAAATCTAGGCCGTTTGATATAAAGTTAATAAGATGTTGACATGCGGCACCTAGATAAGTAGGTAGGTAAATATATAGGCCTAGATAAGTGGGTAGGTGGCCTAAGTAGGTAAGTCAATAGATGAGCGGGCTTAAATAGTTATGTAAATATTATCTCAAAAGGTAGATTTACAACTTTTTATTAAAGAAAATTTGGGCTTAGCATTTAAGGTCGAACAATTTTTTTGTTCATCCCAATTGTCACTTGTTCCTTGAAGTAAGGCACCTAGAGATAAATAGTTTACAAGCTTTAAAGCTATGATAACCAATATGGGATAAAGATTTTAATTACATTCTAGTTGTAACTTGGTTTAGGTTAATACATTTGGTTTGTGATTTGAAGTTGAAGATCTTTGGTCATTGCTCTATTATACTTGAGCTTCAAAAAGATTTTGTAGTTCTACACCTAACGCATCCAAATCCACAAAAATAATTCAAATTGGTTTTGAAATGAGCAAGATATGTTCTTCTGAAGTGATAGGGGTCATTGTTTGGTTTAGGCTAATAAAATTAGTTTCCAATTTGAAGTTCAAGATCTTTGGTCATTACTTTGTTATCTTTGAGTCTCAAAAATATTTTGTAGTTCTACACTTAGTGCATTCAAAGTCACAAAAATCACTTGAATCAGTTTTTTAATGAGCAAGATATGTTCTTTTGAAATGAAGGGGGTCATTGTTTGGTTTAGGCTAATAAAACCAATTTGCAATTTGAAATTGAAGATCTTTGGAAATCATTCTATTGTCTTTGAACCTCAAAAAGATTTTGTAGCTCTACACTTAGCGCATTCAAAGTAACAAAAACTGTTCAAATTGGTTTTGAAATGAGCAAGATATGTTCCTATCAAGTGAAGGGGGTAATTGTTTGATTTAGGCTAATAAAGCCAATTTGCATTTTGAAGTTCAAAAAATTTGATAATTTCTCTATTGTCTTTGAGCCTCAAAAAGATTTTGTAGTTACATTTAGCACATTCAAAGCAACAAAAATCACTCAGATTGGTTTTGAAATGAGCAAGATACGTTCTTTTGAAGTGAAGGGGGTCATTATTTGGTTTAAGCAAAGAAAACCAAATTGAGTTTTGGAGCTCAAATTCTTTGGTAATGTATTTGTATAAAATCAAATGTATATACAATATTGCATATATAGTAGCATATAATCAAAATGTAAAAGTTGTCCATTTTGAAGGATGAAGGAAAAACTAGTTGCACCATAGTTACAAAGGTGACCAAAAATCATCTAAAATTCAAATGTAGTTGCACTCACAACTACTTGAGTTACATGTGACAATTAGTTGCATCTAGTTTCAAGTGGATTGGTTGCAAACAACACAATTTTTTCTAGTGATTGGTACATGATTCGTTAATTTCCATGTCTTCTTCAATGTCATGTGTTATTGTAAAAAGAGAAGTGGTTTTGTTTGCCTCCATGGCAGCAAGTTGAAATTCATTGTTCCAAACTCTTATAAGCCTTGTTTTCTCCCACCCTTTCAAAATCATTGTTTGTTTGTTTCTTAATTATTTCCATGCATTGTGTAACCACTCATAGATCTATGGTTTCAAATTGCTCATTTTGAAGTTAACATTGGGATTTTTGCCATTCTTAATTTGTTGTTTGAGTACCCCAACTGTCCAAATGTTGAACTCCATCTTAAATGCATGCTTGAGTGGGCATTGCAAAATGACATTAGTTGGTTGGAAAACATTGGTACAATTTGTTGGAACAAAAACAACTAAGATATTTGGATTTTTTAAAATCTAGTTTAAGAATTCTTGACTTTTGTGTACATTCCAACAATCTAACAACCAAATTAGTTTTTGATGTGTTTGCAATCCCAATAACTCAATTTGAGCTTGGTGGTAAGGAACCATGACATTCTCCACAAAACGCTTGGTGGTTTAAATCAAAGTTTGACCAATGATTCTCACTATAAGTTAGATCTCACCCATTTGTTACACACATTGTTCTTTTTTTGTTGTTTGGTGGTAATGTCCTTGTTGTAGTGCTTGTAAATATGATTTGCAGTGGCAACAATACTCTTGATGTAGATGAGGGGTCATAGTCACCTATCGTTTGTCCTCTATGCCAAGTACATGGATATGTTTGGAGCCCCTACTTTCCCATGTACGCTCTTGTTGTAGGTACCAAATGGATGCCAATTTGATCACTATTGACAACAAGCGAAGGTGGAATGTTGTAAGCCTTGGCTAAGTAAAACCATGAATTTGCATTTCTCTTGCTAACTTGTAGGAAATTTGTTAATTGTTATAATACTAGCCCTAAATGTCCAATTCATGTAATGTTTCACGAATTGGCGGGTCCATTTTTGAGTGACCTTAAACCCACCAGGTTTGGTGTCACAAATCACATCAAGGGTTAAAAACTTGATCATTCCATCAAGTATGGGTTGGACAATAGAAATTGCTAGGGGTTGACCTCCCTCCTTCATCTTTTGCAACATGGCAACCATGGAATTTCTAAATACAAGGTAATTTTCAAGGACTGGTAAGTTCTACTTCTTGGTTTGAACTCGTGTGCCTAATTTAGCTATATGGGCATATTTGGCCTTAACTTTTTTTCTATCTGTAAACTAATCATAGAGGCTAGATCTTCCAAGTTTTTCATAAGGACTAGAACATCCTACTCTTTTGTAAGCAATTTCCAAGAAATGGAGGGCATCAATTCTATTACCATGGTAGTTTTTTATTGCTACCATGATGGGTGGCCACAAGTCTTGTTGAAACCATTTTATGTATGTCATGCACTTATGCACATGCGATTTTTCTCTTGCCTATTCTTCATCTAACTCTTGTTTGATTTCATCACTTGCTTGCAAAATTGCTTTGAATTTTTTAGGCCAACCGATTAGATGCTTTTGCACTATACTCTAGGTATTTTTTTCTTATGCAACTTGTTTCAACAAAGCAACTTCATGCTGTAAAATGTTGAAATGTTCATCTTTTGTGATGGGCTTAAACAACCCTATTAACATATTTTGCCATTTTTGTTGAGTGCCCATTTAGGTACCAAACTACTCTTCACTCAACCTATCCACTTCTATATAGGTATAATAAGTTTTTGGCAAACATGTGTTCCATAGAAATAGGTTAACAATTTTTTTGCACTTGCATGATTTTTTTAATACACTAAGCTTTTCAATGCAAATAATTCTTGATGCAAACCTCTCTCAACATGAATAAGTAGCAAGAATTCACTCTATGTCTAATCTTTCCATTCATTTCCGAGTATATACCTAATAAAATTTATTTAATGCAAATTATCTTCCATTTCAAATTGCTCCTTCAAAATAAATAAGTGATACCAAGAATTGAAATGAGGTTGATGCACTAATATTGCATCTTATACCTATGTCATAAAACTCTAATTCAAGAAATTTGTAACAAAAAAAACAAACTACGAATGATCATGTATGGTGTGTAACAAAAAAAAACTACCAATGAAAGCATTAACATAATATTTATTATCATTGAAATATCTAAAACTTATTACATGTTTTTATCAAAAATAAAAATAATTAAAAAATGTCAAATCGGATTTCTGAAAATTAATTAAATATTTGACAAGAGCCTATCAAATTTGCCCAAGTATTACGGTATTTGGTTTTTTGTTTTGGTGTGTTTTATCATGTTGTCATCAAGATGGTGGATATATTTGGAGCTGATCATGGCATTTAGGATAAATGGGAAACAAGATTGGATGATGTGGATAATCTTAATAAAGTTAAGTGATTTGAGCTTTGATAGAAGGTGGCATTTTTCAAATTTAATGTGCATTTAGAATGGAGTTATGCATTTTCATTTTTGTGAACATAATGTGGATGTGTGGTAAAGTTTGAAGGATTAATTTGCAAGCAAAAAAAATCATTGTTTTAGTTACAAAAACATATTAAGCATGCCCAAGGAAATTTTGATCACTAATTATTTTTATATTGTGTGTTGGTGATCCAAATGAGGTGTTATGGACATGATTTAGACTAAAATAGGGTAGAAAGGGAAAGAAAGACGATGACAATTTTAGGGGCATAAAACAACAAAGGTGAGCAATGGCACAAGAATAAATGAATAAAATGAAATGTGGGAATCTAGAAAGTTTTTTGAAGAGAGAAGGTGTGAAAGGAAGCAATCAAACATTATGGTGATGTATGTGGGGGAGAACTGGATGATTAGCTTTTTTGTCCTTTAAATTAGGATTTTAACATTTTAACATGTGATTTCAAGATTTTTGTTCATAAATAATTGGGAAAGAGAAAAAATTTAAATTGTTGTGTCAATGAAAGCCTTAATTGTGAATATTGCAAATTTGAAAGTTGAAGTTAAAGGCCAATTGTAATAAGTGATGTTTGCTGAAAATTATTTTATAGGTCTCATGTGCAGGGCATGAAGTTTAAGAATTTGGATTTAACAAGCAAGGGGAAAACTTACATTTTTGGAAACCAATGGTAATGGAGTATGTGAGTATACAAAAATAATGAAAATGAATCATGGGGACAATGAGTAAACAAAAGTTTGTAAAGGATTATGGTTGATTGGCTTGGAAGGATTTTCTACTTAGAGTTAGTAAGACTTTGAATATGGAAGGATCCTTACTACTTGAATTTGACAAGCTATGAGGCGCTAGACATATCATTTGTTGTAGAAGTGGTAAAAAAATTCTTTTGTCTTTCGAAAGACCTAAATGTGGGGTTGTTAGGTGAGTGATGTGTGGTGCCCTAGGCCCCTTGGGTTTTGGCCCCCTGGTCTAGACCTAGTGGTTGTTTCCTTTTTCTTTTGTGCTGAATAAAGTCCTTTTGTTTACCAAGTTTGTAGAGGAGAAATTGAATTTATGAAAGTAGAACCAAATAAGGTAAAGAAGTAGAAAGGGATGGGAATGTAGATTTACAACATCTAATTACTTGGGTTCTAAAGAGAAATAATAGTAAATGCCATCATGAATTGTTCCATGGGCATTGGGAGTTGTTAGAAAATCTAATTTATCTTTTTTCTAAAATTTACAAATTATTTTATGAAAAAGTGTTAAGCATATTTAGTGTGATTTTATGGACGTTGTGATTAAAGCAAGAAGGCCAATATTGCAAAATATGATGAAATGTGTATGTAATGAATAACAAGTAAATGGTGTACTAAAGAACAATAATAGAAAATTTACTTGCACATATACATTTTCTATGTTAAAAAATAGTTACCCAAGTGAATGTATACTTGTTGGGTAAAAGTTTCCTTGGGTGGCACCACTAGGAACATCACACCTTGATTTTTTTAAACCCATTGAATTTTGAAAAATCATTGGAAACATTTAAATAAATATTTTCATAATTTTTTTTAATGAATACATTTATTAGGTTCCATAGCTTTTGAAATTTCAATAATATTAAAAATATTTTTTATTTTGGTGTTTCTAATCATTGCATTTAGAAAAAGTTTTAGGAACGTAACATTGGTTCCTTTCCTTAAACTTTTTTGTTAAGAACAAAAATTTGAAACATAATTTCAGAATTTTCTTGGGAATTTTTTTCTTAAGGTAATTTGGAAATAATTTTATTTTTAGGTTTTATTAAGCGATTAATTGAATAAATATAATATAATTATGAATTTCCAAAGTTAAGGCTATTAGTTTATGAAGGGGCCATTTTAATTAAGAATAATTTTTTAAAAAAAATTCAAAAAAATTTAATTCCAAAATAAACTTCAAGCTATATATTAGTGCATGCAATTTATACACAGGAGAAAAAAAAAATTATAATTCTGAAAACATTTAAAATAAAGGGCCCAAGAAAATGATTTGGCTATTTTTGGTTCCTTTTTCATTCCTTGAGGTGGTTCCTAGTGGTACCACCCAAGGATACTTGCACCTTGTTACATTTAATGCTATTTTTTGAAGTTGGGTTTCAAATTTTTGTCATAGTTAATGATCAACTTTCTTTGAAAGGATTTATTAGACCCATGAATTAAGAAGAAAAAAATGCACAATTTGAACAACTTTTTCAAAGCTTTCCAATCATAACCATTTATTTCAACATTTGTTCCACCATTTGTTCTTATTTTGAATCATAATATTCGACAAGTACGAGGGAGGTCTTGAAAGGTATTACCTCTATTCAATGTGCTAATTTTCACCACATTCAATTCTCCATCACATGTTTTTTCCTGTGAACAAGTATTAGGAAAAATGAGCCTAAAAGAGGCACAAGTAGAAAAAGAGAACATATGTGAATTGGTTTGCTAAGGACAAATGCATTGAGATTGAACATACTATGAAACAACATTGCAATTTACTTACAACATTACACTATTTGAAGTTGGTTGATAGGTATTTATATCAAATTAATTTCATATCATATTATGATTATATTTATGCATGTGATGATTTTTTTTTTGCATTTGAATTTTTTACATTATGAGAAAATTGGGGCTTAAATTGCAACCAAGCTTATAACTGGATTTTAAAGTTGTAATGGTCACTTGCAACCTAGGATATTTTTACACCATTATTGTTATTGAATTAATTGCAATAGTTGCATTGAATGTATTGAAACTATATATAAACATATATTATGAAAAAAAATGCAATTTTGTGCAATTATTTTGTAATTATCCACATCAATTTTTCATGAAAATGCCCAAAGATGAACAAAATTCTCATGTGGTTTTCATTGAGCCATCAACAAATGAAATCTATTAATGTCCATTAAAACTAATTTACAACTAATGCATTATCAAATTAGTGGCTTGTGACTAATGGATTTTGCCAATGGTACTATGTTTAATTCATTCAATTTTAAATTGCAACTTACCAATTTGTAGATGAAATTATTTTGCAATTAATGTCCATTTATGGATGACATTATTTTGCATTTACTAGAATTAACAATAATAATTTTGCATCATGAAACACACTACATATAAGTTCATTACATAAATAATGATAAACATTTTGCTCTAATAATATAATTTTATTTACTAACATTCAATGTTGGAAAATATGTCAATACGCATATGAACATTTTTTTATGATCCATGGTCTTTTTCAATAGTATGCATTTTATCTACATCTCTAGTGCTAAGCTAAAACATGTTAAAACTATTGCTATCAAATATTTTGTCTAATAGTTATTGTTATTTGTAATGTTAAGAGGTCCATCTTATTTCTATTCAAAAGTTAGGCTACATTTTAATAGTTGTCAAATGTGAAAATAATTTCATTACAATGTGAAAAGTAGTTTACTACTCATATTTTAAACTTAAATGCAAGTCTCCTACAACTATAATGCAACAAGCAATGTACATACAATGTCATCATTAACTTGTCATTAAAATGCAATATAAACAACACATGTCATAGTCACATAAAGATTAAATTGCAAGCTTTACATTTACAAACAACCATTTGAATTCAAAATAAGGTGTTACAAGTATAATATGAATACATTGATTTCGAAATTCCTCATATGTAAATGTAATCTTACCTTCACCTTTGTTATTTTAACATAAAAGTCTATTGAACTTAACCACCTTGGGATTTACACCATCAAAGTTCAAATTGATAATTCATTTTAGATGCATAAAAATTAACAACCTAACAACATAAATTTTTTATGCAGAAGGATAATGAATGATATTGCAAATGCACAAACTTGAATATTTTTATTCATTACATTCAAAAAATAAAAGCTTTTATAATTTCACAAAAGCATCAAAAATAAAACTTTGACGGTTTTAATCAATTTTTTACAATTTTTTTGTTCAAACAGATAAATGAAAAAAATAAATCAAATGTCCATTCCATGCTATCAAATGAAAAATTTATTTTATAACTCAAACATTTCATTATCTAGACTAAGAGCTAAAAATGCAAAACAATGTTATACATAACATGTCCCCTAGTTGTCTAACAAAAAAAATAGGCTTCAAGTTAAGGCGAACAACCATTTCCTTATTCATCCTTTACATTGTTTTTGACACTAGGCAAAAGTGCATAATAACCATAGATGTAAGTCCCAAGATTTAATAAAAGTTATTGTTGTATGTCACATGCCCTTGCATATTTTGTGCATATTTCAAACTTCAAATTTGTGTGGATAGTTGAAATTTAACAATACATCAATTGCAAGAAACATTTAATTGCATGGCAAATGTTCAATTTTGGTGGACACAATTTTTCATAGTTCAAGCAAGAAAAAAGAGGTTCATTATGAAGGATTTGCATGTACAAGATAGTGGCATTGGTAATACAATATATGCATTGCTTCAATTTCATTTCAAGATTACACTTTCAATTAATTAAATAGATTGTAGGTGACGTGACATTTATTTGGGTCTACAACAAGTTAATGATTAGCTATAACATAGTTGAAATAAAATTTTACAATAATGGAACGATAATCTTTATATAGTGAGAACTTAATCACATAACTAGTTATATTACGAATAAACCATAGTTGATAATTAGTTGTATAAAAGTTTGATATGCTAATTAATAATTGTCATTATGTTAAATGGCAATTGCCATGGTGGCAATGTGTACACGTGACATGAATGTACATATCAACACCATACACTATTTGGACGGTGATAACTGTCAATGACTTTCATGCAACTTACTCACAAAGTCAAAATACTTTGACCATGATTATATATGTGGGGCATATTCAAACTATATTGGGGTTCATTTATAATTAATATGCAATTATCATAGAACTTGAACTCTAACATGGCGTTTTATATTTAGATGTCACATATTTCCATGGAATAGATGTAGGATAGTTGCATGCGTCAATTGCACCAAACACCTTGTTGTATAGGGCAATGAAGTTTCCACTAACACGATTTCTCATAATTTTAATAGCTTGGGGGTGTGTTTTTCAATCATTTTGATCTCATGTAATCCTTGGATGTGATAGTATTACATAAAGCCTAAATCACAGTCAAACCCTTTTGACATTTGTTCATAGCAATATGTACATTTAGTTTATAACATATGGGAGACTTGAACCAAGATATGTTCTTTGTGTCTAGAAAAAATGTAAATTCATAGCAACAACTCAACAAAAGTACCACTTGCATCAAGACCTAAGGTGATACAAGATATGCGTGTATGTGAATTGCTTTTAACAATGTGAGAAACAAGACAATCTTTAAATGTTAGAATTGTGCAACCCATCATTGTGGGTTTCATTTTTGTTCATGCACCAAAACCTTTTGAATAAGTTTAAAATGTCAATAAAGTGGACATGGGGGTTCAAAAAAAAATTGCATTGGAGCTATTGCCATGCAACCATAACTTTTGAAAAACTTGCACCAAATTGGAGGAGTCTTGAAAAATGCATGGCATATAGGGTTGTTTCGTTTGACAAAAAGCCCACGATATTATTGCAAGTTTGGTTTTGAATATGGATCAAACATGTAAGATACGTTTTGCTTTTAAATTGTGAAGAGTGATTTATGTATTTCAATGAAACGTGATATTCATACTATATCTTCAAGCTTGTGTGATACCATTTTAAGAGCATAATATTGCTTACCATATATTTAAAAACTCAAATGTGTAATGAATTTGTGTAGGCATTCACCTTGTTCCAATGGGACAAGAACATACATGGGAAAATAAAGGCTTGAAGGATATAAAGGTAATTTGAATGGAAGGCAAGCGGCAAGTTACATGTTGTGTATCATGTGCATCCAATGGTACATTGTTCTCTTTTCAAGTTATTTTCATTAGTACTTGCCCAAATTTGAAGGTGGAAGGAAATGATTGGATCATGGCTTTCATTTCATAATGACACAAAACCATTGGTCAAATTTGAAGACATGTCAACAATTTGCACTTCACATTTTAATTCCATACTTTGAGGATGTTCTTGAGTGAGAAATTGTCATTGCCAAAAAAAAAAAGAACAATTAAAATGGCTAATTGATTGTTTGTTTGTGCACAAATTTGAAAAGCTTTTCTTGTGGATGAAGGAAGAGTATTCACATATTTTTGTATTGTTTGTGTCGACTAATTGCATGTCAAGATTATAACTTGCAAATGTCATTTTGTGGAGGCCTCTAAAATGTGGCTTTGCAAATTGTTTCAAATGATGGTCGCCAACATCATCCATACGGGAACAAGTGAAGAACAAGGACTCTCATGTTCACCTTAATCTTCAAATAAATATACTACTTGCAGAGTTGGTTACTAGAGACCTGGAAGTGCTTAGGTTCTCATAAGTAGATGATAGTGAGCAGTTGGGGTAAATGTGAACTACTCAAGACATTTAAACATAAAATTCCAAGCTAAAGCTATGGAGTCAAATGCACATTCTTTTGCATTCACAAGCTTAAATGATATGATTAAGGATAGTGATGAAGAAGACTTAGATTTAAAGTATTTGTTTGAAGATGATGAGGTCTTTGACATGATCATTGAGTGTATTGGCAGTGACTAAATTACAACAAAATATATATTTTTAAGTACCAAACATTGTAAATTTGCTTTATAGGTTTTGCTTGGACAATGTTAGTGATTACAAAATTCCTACCAACATGCACACTTGTTTTTTTCAAAGGTGATTTTTACTTGTTGATTATAACAAGTGTGCAATACATTATTTCTTTAGGTGGTATCTAGTCATGCTTTCATACATTAATTAGGAATAGGTTAGTATTTGTGGGTTTAAAAAACAATAAATTCAAAGAGCCATATGAAAATGATCAAATTTTTAGATTTTCAGAATTTTTGGCATGAATATTTTGCTAGGATTTTGAGAAGGAAAAACGGCCTTCCAACTTTACTGGAGATAGATACCAGTAAAGTTGGAAGGCAGTTTGTGCACCATTTTGTTGAATACCTCTTCTGGAGACCCTGGAATGCAAACAAATTGCACAGGCAAGAGACCCAATGCTCCAGTCGAGAGTCTCCTAGTAGAAGGCCACAGTGGGAAAGCACAGTAAAGTTGGCAGGATATAGCCAAGAGGTCCAAGAGAATCTGTTGTTCATGTCTATTTCCTATTCACAAATCCAAAATTTACACATGAAGATCATGGGCAAACAGAGGGAGACATGTTTGAAGAACCTCAATTTATGTAATGAGCAGATCCAGGACAAAGTTGGCTTCATAGATAGCATGATAGACCTCCTCCCACAATGGACAGGACCACCAAACAAACAAATTGAGGTCTGGCACAATGTGGGAGAGTCCATCTTACAAGCCTCCCAAGGAACTTGCATGAGCCATGTTACATTCAGTCATTAGACTCTGGTGTATTGAAAATGGATCCACAAACAAAATGAACATCCAGCAAGGTAATGAAGACACAAGCATTCCATGCATGGCTGTTGTCTAAGGGAGATCTTCCATGAGACTAAAACACAAGAGATGCAAGAAACATACTGCAACTGCAAAGTGAGTGCAAGACACTGTATACTTCAAACATAACCAACCATCAGTCTTAACATTTGCAGATGTCTAGCATCATCACTAATTAAGAGATCAGTTTCTACCCAGCAGACCACTTACAGAAGAGAATAAAAGAAGCACATTAAAATATGTCTCATAGTGTCAAAAATCTCATAGTGATATGATTTTGCACCTTGCAGCTACTGCTAAATACATAGCCACTAAGATTTGGAAAAGCCTTAGGGTTGAGAACTACATCTTCAAAAAGAACAAGATTTTGGCAAACTCTCTGGAGTTTCTATAATGTCCTTCAACTGGTTGTCCCTTCGAGACATGAAAACATGGATATGGTTGGTGTGGAAAGCCATCATCCATAATCCAGCCCCCATCATGTGTGAAAAAGCATCCTTGACCCCATTTTCTCTCAGCAGCCATATGGAGGATATAGTGCAAACTAAATTCCATGAAAGATTGAACCTAGAGCTGAAAGGACACGAGGTCTCAAATCACATGGTGATGATTCAACTTCATCAATTCTGTTGGATCTTGATCACAACATTGGCAATATCTTCATCACAAGATCTGTGGCTGAAAAAGCTTTTGGACTCGTTGCCAGATCCTGCCCCTGATGATTTAGACTTTCCACAACTGCAGGAATGAAGGTCAGTTCTTGATTCAGAATGCATTTATAAGCACCTCTATCAGTCTATCCACAGGATTGAAAATGAATTTGGTTATTTAAGTACTAATCTTCATCATCTTTGTCATCAAGGACTAGGTATGGGAACATGGAAATAGTGGCAACTGAGGTTATTGCAACTGTGATCATGAGCTCAATTTGGAAATGCCCAGCTTTCTGACAACTTTGTACAATGTGTCTCTAGTCACTAAAAGCTCAATTCAAACGCTGTTACTTGTTGGATTGTGGCTGTAGAGATTGGAGCTGATTTTTCTGTTTGGATGTGGATTGTAATAGGTGTCTGAGGTGCTGGCTTTCAAGCAACAGCAGCCAACTTAGTCATGTGTGGCTGTAATATGCAATATGCATCTCACCCACTTCTGTCTTGCAGCTGGGCTCCCCCTCCCACAAGGAGATGTGGAAGGATATTGATCAGTTCTTCTGTAAGAGCTGCAAACCTGAGAAATGCTGTAACTTGTACTGTACCAGAAACAACATCCAGGAGTTGCAAAGATATGTATAGAGTCAAGGATATCTGGGTCCTGCTGAAACATAGCTAGAATCGGACACATGGTTACCAAACCCACACGTCCTCCCGACCTGTGGATGAAGGTAAGGTTGATGTGATGATGCGTTTGTGATTTTCTTGAAGCTCTTCATTGTTGACCTCCACGCTCAGCTTGGATCCCTTGGAGTCAATGCCTTGTATGGGCACCATTTGATGCCCATTCTCTAGGGGGTGCAGTAGAAAACCCTCCTCAGATGGTGGTGGCTCGGCTTTCTCATATTTTGCCACATATGCATAAGCCTGATCTCGCACAAACTTTGTAATATCGGAAACATGCTGGCTATTTTCAAAAGACAATCTGTCTTTGGGAAAGGGCTCAACAAAGACAACAGGAGAGCAAAGATTGAATCTCACAGGTTTCCCCGTGTAGAAGATTCCGACGTCGTAAGCCATTGCAGCACCTTTTTCGGTCTTATAGGAGCCTAGTGCAATCTTCAAACTGCCCCATTCCGGACGAGAAGGGCGAATCTCCGCAACCCACCTCTCTTCTTCGGTTCTGTAACTGAAACCCCTCCATTTTGAGGAGGTCGAGGATTCTCCGATTTTGAAAGTAGTAGTGTCGGAACATGATCCTTGTTGATCCTTGCTGGAATGGGAACAACATTGCGATGATGATGATAATGGGACAGCAGTCGTGGAAGTCTCTTTGGAGAAGAGTAGCTGCTCTGCCTCCAACCCTCGTGTTGTTCTGGTACCTCGAGTTGGTATCCTCTCTCTCAATTCTCCCTGTTCCCTCCTCTCTTCTGTCTCTTGTCTGTTTTTTGTCTCCCTATCCGGGGGGAGTCCACGAAGAGAATTACCGGCGCAATAAAGACAGGGGAAACTATAACAAACATGTCGATCTGGCATCTTATGTGACCACAAACACACAGTGAGCTCTTAGATTTGCTCTGAGCGGAAGCTGAGAAAAGGTCGTGTGGTTTAGGGTTTAGGGTTTAGGTACCTATTGGCTTTGGAAACGAACCTTCAACAAGTCTACACTCTCGCTATAAAATTACATTCGTCTTCCTACGATCCTATACACTCTTGGACTTCCGTCTCTCCTTCTCTCCCATCCTCAGAATTGCTCCTCCTCCACCTCAAATCGCTCTACATTTGCCGGTTTCACGCACAACCTTGGCAAGCGCCCTTTGAAGACGCTTGCCAATCTCGTCAGCAAGAACAGCACAGGAAGTACCCAGGTTTGTCACGATGATGTGCGTCGCAGATTCTTAGACATACTCAATCTATGGTCTGGACTCAGTCTGAGTCCCAAAACAAAGAGTTTGTTTTGTAGCAAAGGCGGGGTCCTGATTGGCCCCACATGATATTCGTCTGCGGTGAATAAAATTGAGCCACTTGTCGCAATCTGACCACCATGGGCGGCTCTGCACGTGTGAGAGAGAGAGAGAGATTATGGAACGGAGTGATGCAGAATATATGTTCATACGTTGGTCGTTTTTACCAGTGTTGTCCGGATATGAAGTTGTGAGGATCTGCTCCGGTTATCAATATGGCATATTCTCTAAAAATTTAACAGAAGGACATGTATAAAAATAATTCGCAATGTATTTGTATCAACAGATATAAATATAAATATATTTAATTTGACAGATTTGGATTTGCCAGTATTCAAACTCAGACTAATTATATGATATGTACAAAGGTTAGAGATAAAATTTAGATGTTTGAAATTCATTTTGGCAATCACACACTTGCTCTAGAAGAGCATTGGCTTTTTTTTGCAAAATTAATAACTTGTGGGGGAATTGAACCCTAGTTCTTTAAAGTTTTAAAAAGAACTTTGCACATGTATAAGGCTAGTTCTTCATTATGGTCATGATGTAATCTAAACTTTCCATCTGAAACTTACAATGTTTTAGAGTTATCAACACAATACCAAGAGAGAACACACATTTAGTATCAATATGTCACTATCTTGGAATTCCCAAGATTTGTTTAGTAATGGAGCCAACATTTGAGAATTGACTTTCATGAATTTGCCACCAAGTTAAGGAATCAACACATGCGACAAAAATTACAAATAACTTCTTGAACAAAGACAATTCCTCAACAAGTGCATTCAAAAACTTTTTCATTGATCTACTAACACCAAATATATTATGGTCTTCTTTAATAAAATCATCAAATCCAATAATTGTTGTTGCACATGCTTAGATAATAACGTTTAGTACTTCAAAGACTATCACTAGAATAAGGATTATCACATTTACATCATACTTAAAAACAAAATGAATATAATCCCCACATTTCACATAATTTTCCATATTTTGCAACAACTTCAAATGAGGATAAAATATAATGGTGAACATATTGTCAACCTAATGTGAATCATAAACTTTCAAAATTTGCAAAAAAGATTTGATCACTTTAACAACTTGAATTCGCATGTTTTTTTGAAAGATGAAAACCTCAACGTCAAAGACATCAAAAAGTCAATAACATGTCCCATCTCAACTTCCAAAACCAATGCCAAATTGATAGACATAGCGAGAACATCAAATAGTAGCCAATGACCTTGTGATTGGTTCATTCATACATCCAATGACAATAATTCAAAACTCTTGTGAATGTTTTTGCAATTACCCATACCTTAACCTTAGGAACCTTTTATTGCAAAATATTTGTCTTTTGCCACCCATAACACAAGATAATGGCTTCTTTGGATTATAATGTCTATTCAAACATAATCAAATTATTGACAAATTTGGTGATGCACCCCCAAGCTCCTTAATGGACTCAAATGTGAATCCAAATTGAAAACAATGGAAAAGCAAAAAGTTGGGGCACGTTCCTTAGCTCATAGCACTTTGAGGGGTAAAGGGGCGTGCTGGAATTCCTGGATGGGATTAGGAAGAATGACAAGCATAAACTATTCACACAAGCCTGCACAAAACCAACACAAGGTGGTTAGTGCATAATTAGAGCACTTTTGGTGTTAGGACGAGCCATGGGCAAACTCGGACTCATAAGATTCACCACAACTCGAATTTGGGGGAAGCCACCACCTTCCCCCTTATAGTATATTTTGTGCCTCTCCACGAGGCCCACATCCAAATGACTTTTTGTTTCAGGACTCCCAAGTGGGAGTCCTGAAATTGCCAAAGTTGAAATTCCCGTGACTTTGGGGCCCCATAATTTTGTGTGCAGACCTTCGATTGAGATGAGGTCTGAAACAAAGTTGTAGCCCTTGTCGAAAGCTTTCCAACGCCATGCCACGCCATGCCACCTGCACGCAAGGAAATTGGGTTGATTCCCGACTTTTAGTGGTCGGGAGTCAAACTGCCAATTTGACTCCCGGCCTTTCTTTTGGCCATAACTTGTGTTTCAAATGTCCAAATGGGTCATGCGAGCCCATTTTAGA
>Ga0116229_10007699_pt1 | contig 16953 bp, 7 predicted proteins | sample S1TSphgellanicum_3_FD_87313 | JGI IMG/M metagenome (GOLD analysis project Ga0116229, IMG submission 87313) | Host-associated microbial communities from peat moss isolated from Minnesota, USA - S1T2_Fc - Sphagnum magellanicum MG | ecosystem: Host-associated > Plants > Peat moss > Unclassified...
AAAAAAAAAAAAAAAAAAAAAAAAAAAAAAAAAAAAAAAAAAAAAAAAAAATTTTTTAAATGTATTAAAAAACTTAAAATTATATTTTTTTCTTTTTTTTTTTTTTTTGTAACAATATCAATGAATTATTATTAATAGAAAAGCTATTAAAAAAAAAAAAAAAAAAAAAAAAAAAACTTTTGAATCAAAGTTCATGTGAGAGAATTATGAGCTCACAAAATAATGAGATTCATAATTTGATCATTTTTGGACTCCGACTTGGGAGTTCTAATATTTTATGTTACATCATTGTAGTTCCCACCCCATCTCCACAGTATATTATATTAAGAAGAATGGTGACTCCTCTTCAAATATAGGTTTTGATGAGCTTAATGAATGCTAGTTGCTTGCGTTTTGTCTATGCATTCTTTTGGCTTTAAACTACAATGATTGCCTTCTTTTTTGGTTTGTGCAATTTAACATGTCTGTGAGTTCAACTTAAGGGCTCTTTCTAGTCCCATCTTAGAATTCTCATGTTTTTTTTTGTGAAAGTTAAAAAACGTGTCTTAAGTTTACATTTTCTTGCAAAAAATTGGGAATTGACAAGGTTCCTTACCTTTATATCATATGACAAACCTAAGGATGCTTCACTATTGATTTCATGTTGTCATTTGAACTACAGTAAAACATGTCTAAAATGATACTGTCTAAAGTGATAAACACGACTCAGTCCCAACTCGGGCCGCATACAAAATGTGATAAACCTCTGTAAAATGATACTCGATAATTTTTATTGGTCCCACTCCTTATCTAAAGTGATATTCAGCACATTTCAAAAAATAAAAGATAAAAACAACTACAAAACAAGCTAGATGCTCTTGAAGAACCTGTCGATGTTCTTCTGAACCATTCGGTTGGTACGGATCATATTCACCTTATCCTTCAATTTCTAGATGGAACTCACACAAGATTCGTCCGCATCCTGTTGTTGCATGAAAAAGATCACAAGCTTATCCAGCATCTCGGAAGCGTTAACGGCACTCATGGTAGGCACTTCTTTGCTGTCGTCCTCTTCCTCATGCAGCACTGGAGCAAGTCCGGCTTCTTCAAGGTGGTCCTCAATGATGCTATCAAGATCCGGCATGTATGACGCGATCTGCTCCTCTGGGTAGTTGAGCAGGTTCCTGATGTCCATTGGGTTCCTGTAGCAGAAGCGTTGGATTTGTGACTATAGATCCGCGATGACCTTGTGGTCCACCAGGTCGTCCTTCGTGACATTTTCAATTGCTTCAGCCTGTTCTGTTGACTGGATCTTGAATGTAGGAAGCAGTTGGCAATCGTCGTTGGCTTGACTTCATAATTCCACGCAGGGACGGCAAACTAAATGGCCCCCAAAATGTTGACGTTCTCCGGTTGCGGCACCTTGTCCTCAATGCGCTGGAGAAAAGCACGGTTGAAGCGGTGACAGTAGTAGGCCTTGAAGTTGCGAATGATGCCAGCATCGCACGGTTGAATCTTTGAGGTCATGTTCGGAGGTAGGTAGAGAATGGTCGTGTTCCGAAGGCGGATGTGATCTGGAATCTTCTCCATCGGAGTGTGCCCGCTGAAGTTATCCAGGATCAGGAGGACCTTCCGGCCGGAAACATGGAGATCAAATGCCCAGAGTCATTCCAGGAAAATGATCTGTGTCATCCACACGGACGCATTGTTCCTGTATACGCACCCAAGTGACATGACGTTGATGTTCTTGAAACACCTGGGGTTCTTAAACTTGCCAATCACCCACAGTGGGAGCTTGTCAAAGCCGTCGCCGTTGCAACACAGCGCCAGGGTCAAGCGCACCTACCTTCGATCTGCTTTGTCGCAAGGGAGTTGTCCGCCTGCAATGCGGGCGAAGATGTTTAGTTAACCAGGGACAAACTCATTTGATATTTTTTTGAACTTACAATATGTACCTGCATGCGGTAGAACAACCCACTCTCATCCATGTTGTAGATGTCACACCATTCGTACGCGTCAAGAATTTGACGAATTCCCAGAAGGGCATCTGCAACAGTAGTCATGTCGATTGAACCGCTTTCCCCGAACCTGCAATGCTTCTTGATCCCGTGATGGACCTTGAAAGCTTCAAGTCAGCCATTTGAAAACTCAAATGACGAGTGATCCGGGTACAAGCGGTCAATGATCTTCATTGCACTTTCACGTATGAGGTCCCCGCTCAGGTCGACGTGTTCCTGGTTGGCAAGGAACCATTCGGCTAAGGCAGCCTCCATGACAGGGAATTTCACCGTCTTCTAACGCTTGGAGTTGAGGTTGGAGGTGGTGGCCTTGGCGAGCAGTTCCGCCGACCGTTTGAGTGTGCTCGACATTGTTGCTTAGCTGACCTTGAGCTGATGAGTGTCCTCCAGCCACTTGATCAGCTCTTTCTGTGTGGCACCAGGATGATCTTTCTTGTACCGTACGAGGGCGAGGCGGACCTCGTCCGTCATCGTGGTGTATTGCTAACCTTTCTTCAGCATGGAGAAGACTTTACGCATGAGGATGTGACGGGGTGGTATTTGCAATGTGGTTCCTGAGGTGGACCCACACGCAAACAGGGGTTTTTTTTCTGTGGAACTTCCCCCGGCACGCAGGTACGAGCAACCACAAACTAACGCCCTAACAGTACAAACGATAATGGTAAAAAAAAGGAAAACGTGTGTGTATGATATTGTATGTACTGTACCTGCCTAAAGTGATATCCTACTTCTGGTCCCAGCAATATCACTTTAGACAAGTTTTACTAGAAATCAAGACGTTATGAATTGTTAAAAATTTCATGACATCATTTGATCATAGAAGTTAATACATAATCATTACAATATTCTAATCTAATTTTAGTTTTGAATGGAAGACTAGTAAATAGATAATTCATGATCCTTGTCAAGGTTGATTATAAAATAATTGTACAATGTATTCTAAAATAGTCAAACATATAATTTGTTTAGGTTGGGAGATTGATGCTAGTATAATCCTTTATTTAAATATAAATATGGACAAGAAGACATGTTTAAAAATTTGATAATTAATTAAATTGGGGGTGAAAATATGATAAAGTAAACCAAAATTATATTTTGCCCAAAATTCAATTTTAAAATGAGAAATTTTAAACATAAACATAACAAAATAAATTTTAAAAAAATTTCAATAGAATTTTGAAAACCATAATTTAGTTCTTACATTGAATTTATGATAAATACATCAATTTTTTGAAAAACTTTGGTATTGTAAAAATAAGTTTTAAATATGTTTGAAATTACAATCCAAGGTCAATATTTTGTTCAAAACTATTTATACAATAAAAGTGTGATATATTATGACTATAATATGCATAATTTGACAATATAAAAATATCTTCAAAATCACCATTACCTTGAAAGTTTTAAAAAATCAATATTTCATCTATTTACAATCCATTTTGTAAGATTGAAAATCTCATGCAAATAAATGCATTTTAAACAAATCTAGTTAAGAAAAAGATTTTTCAATGTTATAATCATAAAATGAAACATTATTCATTGAATAAAATAATATTTCTACTGTCAATAAATCAAAATTTTATTATGATTACTTGTAATTTTCCATGACAAAGAACAGGTAGTTGTTTATTTTACCTTGCTTTCACCCTAGGTTAATAGTAAAGCCTTTAGAGGTTAAAGGTACTTTTATATTTTAAATCTGTTTTGAATACCTATCTATGATGGAAGGCTAAAACTTTACAGGGTAAATGTCACCTAAATGACAATGTACATAAAATCTATAAAGAACATTTGGAAAAACATTAAAAAAACAACTTAAGTTCAATGGGAACATGTATGAATATAATTAAAAACACATGATGGAACACTACCTTTTTTGTCTTCTCACCTCAAAATTCTTGGAACCCAATGCCCTAAAAACAGAAAATCAATTCATTTTAATCACATGATTGGACAACCATAATTTTTAATTATAAAGTATTTTGAATCCCACTTGTATGGGATGCCAAGGGCATAATGGGGTATATCATTAGAAAATGTATTCAATCTTAGAACAAGTTTATTTCATTGAATTTTGAATTGTTACAATATATCTTAACATGTGATGTTGAACTTTTAATTTTTTAAAATAACCTTTAATTCTAGTCTTTGTTAGGTCTTTTGTCAAGAAGCTTTGGTTCTAGCTAATATTTTTAGTTTGATGGACCCTTTGGTCTAATTCTAAAACTAGTTTTTTAAGTACTTAATCTTGAATTTAGATGTATTTCAAAAGAATATTTTCAAACTTGGTTTGGAATTGGGTTCCATTCCACTCGCTCTATACACAACCCAACATCATAAATTGTCATATTACTACTCTTCCATCAATTAAAGATCATGGACGTGATTAAAAAATACATCATTATGCCTACTATGATTTTAAAGAATATTTATTGATTACATTAAAAACTAGACCTAATGTAAAGAAAAATTACATCATCAAATCAATTTAGATTTATATTCCAATAAGCAAACACAAAATAAAGGTTATGTCATTTGTGGTGGAGGATGAAGCCACTTTGATGAAGGTAATGGAGAGACATTGCAAATGGATGAAAGTGGAATGTGGGATAAGATAACTGGAGATCGAAGGATGAACAATGGGGAAAGGTGTGTTTTGGTAGTTGAAAAGTAGGTTGGAGCTAAGAAAAATCATTTTTTCTTTCTTTTGTTCTGTTTTTGTGTCTAGGAAAATGTTGATGAGATGAATGTTCATGGAAAGTTTCTATTTATGTCTGAATTCTCCAAATTTATTCCGTTGTGATGGAAAATTAGGGCATAATGTAAGACTATACACTCAAATGTTTTAGGGTAGAGGCACATGTGAAAGTGATGATAATCTCTAGGGGGGTTTATGACTCGATATAGTGGGTTTTCTTTTTCTTAAGCTTGGTATATTTTAGAAGTTGTTTTTTGTTTTCTGAAGTTAAGTTGTTGAGTGATGGGAAATATCTCAATAAGTTTATATAGCAACATTTGTGTGACCAAAACTTGGGTGGAAAGCTTGTTGTAAATCAATGTTTTTATCATCTTTATTTTATCATCAGTCCATTATCAACACGTTATCAATTTTCAACAATATGTGCACACATTGGATGTCAACAATGTTCATCACAAGTTATTATCACACAATAAAACATCTATTACATTTGTGTGATCCTAAGGTTGAGTGAAAAGCTTGTTGTAAATTAATGTTTTTATCATCTTTATTCTTTCATCAATCCACTATCAATTTTTAAGAGGATGTTCACATTGGATTGTCTACAATGTTCATGACAAGCTACTACCACACAACAAAAACATCTATTTTGAGGTTCATTTCTTTAAAATGTGTTATTAAAACATTTCTGAATTTATTTATTTTTTTGTCGAGACCCTTAATGAACCACTTGCCAATTTACTAGTTTCCCCTTTCCCAATTTTTTTTTTTTTTAAAGTGGGAATCTTCAATGCATGTTGCCTTTGTCCCCAAAAAAACCCCAAAAAATTAACATCTTCAAGGCATGTTGCCTTGTTTCATTGGCTATGAAAACTTTTTTTTCCTAACTACGGTCCTCCCCAACTTTCTTTGACATTAATACCCCAATCCATGAACTTGGGTACCAATTGTCAATCATACAAACAACAATATCAAGATTTATGGATAAAACCAATGTTGGGCAAGTCTATAGTTTGTTATTGGTATATGTAATGATATTTTTGAACCAATTTTGTGTGTAGTTATACTTATATCATAGTGATATTGAAAATTGACAATTTGTTTAATACATATATCATCATGATAATAAAAAGAATTTGAAGATTGCTATGTCACATTGCCATAATGATATATGATAAACCAAGGTTTTTTTTCGTTTCAATTTTGTGATATCAAAAATTGAAGAATTTGTCCAATATATTAGAAAAACTAGTTGACTTCACAATCTTACACGAGAAAAAAAGAAATTGGAAATAATTCCAAATTCTTTTGTCAATAAAATGACAAAAATTGTCAAAAAAAACACTCCAATAAACCATATACTTTTCGAACTCTAGTTAAAACTATTTACTTTCTTTTTCGTATAATATGTTCTTGTTGCAAAAGGTCTACTAAGAGTAAGGACTATGAACCAAATTTTTCTCAAAAAACAAGTTTTTCTCGAAAATTCGGCCAACAAGTTTTCCTCCGCAAAAGGGGGAATTTTTGCAGAATATTCCTCTTTAATTGCAAAAATTGGCGAAAATGGGTTACCCAAAAGAAAAAATCACTGTAAAGTACGCATTTGCAAAAGAGGGGGGGGGGCGCCGTCTTCGATCCAACGGTCTCCCCCACAACGTGCCAGTAATCCGGAAAGCGCCACCAGCTGCCCACCCATGCCTGGCGACACTTGGTCGGGTGCTTCCCGAGGAGCTTGAGAGATTTTCCACATCATCCGGGTTCCACTGCTGAAGCTTTGCTTGATGATGATCATGATGAGCACGGACAGATTTCTATAATCTGCTCGCATGCTCGCAGTTGCACTAGTCACGGAGCTGCCAGATGGCATGCTGACATTTAAGTCTTTGGGTGTTGTGTGATGATTCGATGATCCAAACAAACCACCCAAAAAAAAGAATTAAGTTAAACAAGCAAAATTAAGTAACAGTTTGTTTGTCAGTGGTCGATCAGAGCTGCTTCTCTTGTGGTGATGACACACACATATGGTGACCAGTTGAGAGAAGCAGCTGATCTGGCTCACATACTCATGCTGACACCCGCCAGTTTTAGATCAATTGCAGAGCATCATTTCTTGAGCCTCCTCCTCCTCCTCCTGGGTTTAAAAATACGCATCTCAACAAACTTAGAAATACCCATCTTCGCCCTCAAACTTTTCATATGACTTTGTTTCAGAAGATTTGCAGCTAGCTAGACTTGTCATGTGATTTAATTTCAGTCCTCTGATAATTTTATGAACAGACGTTACAGAGCTTAACATCTTCTGCAGTTCTTACATTTGATCTTTGAGTAAGCAGTGGATAGTTTTGCAAATCACTAGCTTGATCTGTACTTGCTGCAGCTGTTGTTATTTGATCCGTTGTTTGGGAGAGGAGAAAATTAGAGCTTAGAGGATCAGTGTGCAGCTGTGTTTTTTACAGAGGCAAGGTTTTTTTCTGTTTTTGTAGGAGTGATCTCTCCAGGAAATGGACGGTGCTACTACTGGGACGTATGGTCAGGACTACAATGCGGCAAATCAAGAGGCCGCGCCTGTGACAGATCAGAAGAGGAGCTTGACGGACAAGGTGAAGGGTCTTCTCGGTGGGAACAAGCATCATCCTAATGACGGTACTGCAGCTACAGATCAAACCACTGATCAAGCTGGAACTGGAACCACAGCGCCGGCGCAAACGCAAGGTGGGACGTATGGCGATGCTGCGACCGGTGCCAATGAGACCCAAGGAACGGGCAGTAATGTTGGGTTCTTCGATAAAATCAAAGCCAAAGTGGGGAAGGGTCATGCTGGAGCGACAGGCTCTGGGCTGGCCGCGGATCAGAACCCTGAAGGTGCAGCTTATGGCACGAATGCAACTGGGCCTGCAGCAGCTGGAGGAGCAGCTCCGCGCTCTGAGAGCAGCCCTTATGGCTCGACAGGAGTGGGACCGACATCGGGCACTAGAACCGGAATCGACTCTACAGCAGCTTCTGGTCCAGGTACAGATCCTGGTTATGCTCACCGAAGCGAGAGCAGCCCGTACGGCGCAAGTGGAGTCGGACCCACATCCGGCACCGTGCAACCTGGATCTGGTCCTCCGGGCTCTGCAGGTGGGTATGGCCAGGGACAGGATGTTCGCACAGAGGCCAGTCCGTATGATGGAGCAGGGGCTAACCCTCAGGCTACTTTCAACCCTCAAGACGGTACCGGTACTGGCAACACTGGCAATGGCTATACTGGAGAAGGAGGTGTCCCTGCTGGTACAGGAAATCGATACGGTACCGGATCAGGCGCACCACCCACAGGACCGCCCGGCTATGACAACAACCGTCAAACTGGTACCGGTACTGGATACACCGGAGGCGCACCCGGAGGAGCAGCAGGCTATGACAACAACTACAACCAGCAAACTGGAACTGGATACACCGGAGCTGGTGCACCCGGAGGAGCAGCAGGCTATGACAACAACTCCAACCAGCAAACTGGAACTGGATACACCGGAGCTGGTGCACCAGGAGCAGGTGGTGGCGGCTATGGCGGTAATGGCAACAAGCAAAGTACAGGACTGTCAGGAGGTTGGCCGCAACCCACTCCCCCAGGAGGAGCGAGCCATGCTCCTCAAGGTGGGCCGGCGGCCGGTGCAACAACCTTTACAGACCCGCAGGGTAATGACAACGTGAAGAAGGAAGGGTTCGTGTCCAAGATCATGGATAAAATCCATAGCCCAAAAACCAAATCACAGCCCACTGCCAATGCACCTGGTGGCAACGGACCTTACTAAATGGTTATCAACTTAAGATGTTGTTAGTAGTTCAGTTTTTTTTTTTTTTAAAGGTTCTTGTCAATAAGATCAAAAATTTCCTTGTAATGGGAACGGATGCTCTCTTGAGTTTTTGCATTGCACTAACATGATAATATATCTAGAGTGTTGGCAAGTTCTCAGATCAGTATTAGCAGGTTTTCAGACCAGTATTGGCAGGTTCTCTGGAACAAGCAGATTCTCTGGCAGTTCTAGGTAAGGCCAGAGGTTCAAAATTTTGCCAAAAAAACAAAATTCATTTTACTTGTTAAAAACTGTCTCATTGGTCTCATCATCTAGACTACTCATGATAGAAATATTATCTGCCCTACTATTTTCAGAGATGTTACAGTTTTTGAGATTTTTGAGGTAGGTGAATTTTATAAAACTCAGTACCGACCGTCAAGATGGCAAATTTGTACAGTTAGAATTGTTTTTGGTAGGCGATTTTAAATAAAACTTGTACATTGTTGAGATGTCAAACAAGTATAGTTTTTTTTTAAAATTATTTTGGTAGGTGATTTTGAGTTTGAATTTGTATATTGTTGAGAGGCCAAATCGTTACAGTTTTATTTTATTTTGTTTTTTACTTGGTTCGCAATACAGTTGACATGGTGACAAATGAGAGAAGTTTGAAATTCCTTTTGCTAGGTGATTTTTTTATTAAAAAAACAACTTTGTACACAGTTGGGTCCATGGTTTACAACAACATTTGTAAAACATACATACCTAGTCCATTGTTGTTTTAAGTTTCTAATCATGTTTTGCTTTCTGAGATTGTAGACTAGATTAATGGCGGCTTCATAAGAAACATTGAGTTTTTTGTGGTGTTGCCTGGCTAAAACTATAATTGCCCCTTCTTCAGGGATGGCAAAAAGAGAATAGATATAGAACAGTATATATAGTCATCCTGATTATCTGCAAATGATTTAGTCTTCAAACAATGGAATAAAACTTTCCTTTCACATATGTTCAAATTCATGGATAGGTTGTGCACAAGAGGGCTGTGCATAGACAAGCTCCGCCAACTTTGACATTTATAGGGTTTTTTCATTTCCTAACTTGTAGTATAGGTGGTAAAAAACATCAATTTCTGGATACACATGTCATCAAAATTGAAGCTGGATGCCCAAAATTTTCTGGCTACAGCAATTCGATTCAAGTGCCCTTGGATGATTTTGTAAATAAGTACAAAGCTTATTCTGACACTTACTCATTGTGCTTGATCTATATGTTCTAGCTGTTGAACCTCCAGCTTTGTTGGGATCTGGTTTAAGGATGTTAATCTTGTCCTCGTATTCTGACGAGGAACCTTAGTTCATGAAATGCTATTTAGCAACTGGCTTCTTGGTAAATATTAAAAACTTATTCCAATTATGAAAACCATTGACATAACAACTGTTGCATAAATCACTCATATCATCAGCCTTGAACACCTCCAGCCTAGTTCAGTCTAAACATCTTACCCACATTTCAAATGGAGCTCCATATGGAAAGTTGTAAGCATGAAGAATTGTTGTGCTAAAATAGCCAACAACTACCTGCAAATGGAAGTTCAAATTATATGTTGTTTTTCAAAAATAAAACTGAATTAAAACACCATTCATCTTCAAGAGGTCCAAGAACTTGTCATAATTTTTACCAATTGAAGTAGTATTCACATTCGCTTGCAACCAGTATTAGGGATAAACAAAATCCCATGGCATCTAACATCATTTGCTTGAGAAATCAAGCATCCAACTCAAATGAAATCTACATTAGCCTTTGCCATTTCTAGCCTCACCCACATCACAAAACCTTGTGATTAGTTTAAAAAAAGACTTAGATATGGACATATAAAACTACCATGATTTTCATTCTCAACACAATTCTAACAAAATTCAAAAGGTTTAGAAACTTACACTTGCATTTGGCCTTTACAAGCTACACTACATGTGCAAATGCAACCTATGTCACAAGCATTAGTCCAATTGTTTATGAACAAACGACACCCAAATGAATCCAAATCTTCTCACCATTCAAAACAAAAAAGGTACTCTATAAAATTTGAATTGCAGTTAGTGATTAACTTCATGTGGATTTGTTAACGGTCACATTGTAACAACCCATTCAAAGGAAAGATGAGTTGTTATAACAATAAAGTGTATAGGATTGGCCTTGGCAAACCTTAACTACATTTATGAAGTCACAAATGAAAGCATCCCTCCTCTAACCAAACATAAAGAAGGATTGCACATACAAAAAAATTCAAAAGATTAATCCATAATGTGTTGTTATTAATTTGCTTGGTACATTTTATCAAATATTGCTTTCATGTAGTTGTGTATTTACAAGCCCCAATTCTAATACATGAATTCAAATACATTTTTTTCCCCCTTTCAAATGAATTAAATTAACCATATAAATATTGACTTTTGATAGTTTATATTGTCATAACTTGTCAAACAAATTGAACAACATGAATTTGACCATGTTCATATCTATTTAGTTATTTATAGTTGTCAAACAAGATGAATTTTTTCAACATGACTATTAATTGTGTAGTCATAATTATAGTTGTAATTATTTATAGTCTTATTTATAGTCATGTAATCCTAATTATGGCTATAGTTTAAAAAATGGTAACGACTCAAGTCCAAATACGATTACATGAATACATTAGTAGCAAGATGCCCTAGTTATGAAAGCCATGTTTTGGCATTGTGTGGTGGGCATTGCACATCAACATTGCACATTACATTTTTGATAATAACTAGTTAAGGTTTTGTCACCTCCTTCCTTTGTTTTTTACTTTCCAATGTGAAGTCTAGATGTGTATAAAAACAACAATTGCTAGTTCATTATTATGTGCTCATTTGACTTGGGATTATAGAATGAAACCTTCATTTTGTTCATTTATATAGGATGTAATAGAAGTTTCATTGGTTGTTGTTATCTTTTTTTTATCACAATGCCACCACTATTCTTGCTTGCTTACAAGTTTAAATATTTCTTTTCCTTTAGGAACCTCCTTGTAGGTGGTATTCTTATCATTCCTATTTGTGATGTGGCTTTTTCATGTAATGGTGTTGTTTCATTTTTTCTTCCCTTGTTTTCTTATTGTGTTTATGATCCTTTAAACTAAATCAAAATGAAAATGTTGTTACATCCTTGAATGAGTCTTCCCACACCCCTAAACATAATTTGACCATCCCATCCAAGGTAGGAATCAAGAAGTAGAACTATGATGGGTGAAAGCACACTACAGGTGAACCAACTTTCACCAAAAAGGTGATGTATAACTAGTATCATAGTATGTAGTAAGTTAAAATTTTGATGGCATCATTTGACAATCTTATACATAAGCAAAAAGTCCTAGAATGTGCACAACAACATTTTGGAATTCAAATTTCAATTTAAATTAAGATTAATTTCAATCCAATGGTTAGATGAAGAGGATTGAATAAAATTAGTGTGCACAACATATATAATGTGCAATTTTTTGTTAGCCTTAGGTCTCATGTTTGTGGTTCATAAGACATTACTAAACAAAAGAAATCTGAAAAAATGGTGCAATGCCCAACTATAAATTCTCTTTCTCTTTAATTTGGTATTGATATTTTCTTCAAATACATAAAATATTTTGCCTTTATTGCTGGAAAAATGAAAAAACACATTTTTTAATGAATTTTCAACCAAAAATTTTAAACTTCCGTATGGCCCTAGATTCATTTGATGTATATCAATATTAGTGACCAAAAAAAATTTCACCAAAAAAATTCACTCACAACCTTAATTTTGAAATATGTATGCAATTTTTCATACTCCATGACAAGTATTACTTCGTCAAAAATATACTTCATATGTTGAAGTTCACCAATCTTTGTTGGAATTTTCTATTTAAATGATTGTTTTAAGTCTAAATCTAATCCAATTACTTCAAACAAACAAAAAAATCCAAAATGTGATGTTTATACTTCAATAAAAAAAACCAAATGCAAAAATGCAGTATTTGTGACTACAAATTTTGGGGGGCATAATGTGCTTTTACCTTGGCACATAATTGGTTTTTAGGACAAATAGATAACAAATTCCCATGGGCTAAGTTGTTTATTGGCCTTGAAAGATGAAAGCTTGCATATTGTCAAATGTAAGATTTGTGATGAAATAAAAGGAAAGGAAAAATTATTTGTTCTTAAATGGGACTTTCTTTGTAAGCATGCAAGTTGGGGTTGCCCACATTTTTTGGCACATGGGGTGGCTAAAGAGAAAGCAAGGAAAGTTGTTCAAATTGTGATTATCTTTCATTTGTTATAGGAAGGTTGTTCGAAACTTGAATATGAATAATTATAGCCATTGTACGAATTATTGGCAATGAAAAAAATAAAAATAAAATACATTACAGTGACAAGTTGGGTTGGACCATGGTAAAATTCATGCACGAAGTGGTGATAAGGCAACTAGAGCAACAATTGAAGCTACACATGGTTCTTGGTTCCAAACAACATATAACAAGCCAATGTGTTTACTTTGCATTTAAAACTATTGTCCTTTTTGGGGTCCTTTTGTCAAAAAACATGTTCTTATAAAAAAGGAAATTTCAAATGAAATATTTTGAAAAAAATTATTATTGTATTTATAGTTGCCCCAATATGTCATTTTTTTTTACAATCAAATTTCAATAAATACAAATTTTTGAAAGTGCACAAATTTTGCCACATTTTGTGTTTGACCTTGAAAAATTGTCATAATTTCAAATCATATCAAAACATGTTAACATTTTCAAGTCTAATGTTTTATATTATAAGCTACAACTTTTCTTTAAACAACATATACATTGCATCACATTTACATGTCATAAAAGATTCATGAACTTTTTTAAAACCTTAAAGTTTGATAAACACAAAATTGAAAAAAGTGAAAATTTGAATGCTTTTTAGATGTGTCTAATAGTACCCTATTACTATAATTTTTTTGAGGATGAAATAAATTATATTATGAAAACTAAAGGGCCTTTTATGAAAGTAATGTTATTGAATGAAGTTGTTAAACATCCTTTGTTCAAACCAAACTTTGATATTGGAAATTTGTTTGACTCATTTTAGATTGTTCAATATCCATATTATTCAATAAGCATAACTTTTCATGATACACATGTCATTAAAGTGGCATTGCATAAACAAATGTAACAAGAATTGCAAAAAAATTGACTTTTTACATCAATTTTGGTTCATTTCAGCTCATTCACACCCTCTTAGTTATGATGAATTTTTTACAATTGACAACCAATTATGGTTGTTTGTCCACTAGTATGTGATGGAAAATTGGGTTAGGATTCCCATTTTCATTTCGTTGGTTGTAGGATCAAGAAGTGATAACCTAACTAAGGTGATTATAAGCATTACTAATAGGTGGTGGGTTGCCACAAGACCATATTGCCAAAAAACTCATTTATTTTCGGGCAAATTAATGCTTTTCAAGGCACAAAGACTAGTATTACAAAACAAATCCATGACGACGATGTGCCTAATAAATATCTAGGGATCCATTGTATGGCCCATCGCACCAATTTGGCCATGCAAACTTTATTAAATTTGCATTTGGTCATGTACCTTGAGAATTTGTTACAAACCTTACATAGGTATTTTTCACATTCACTCAAAAAACATTTAAAGTTTAGAAAATTCATTGAGATCTTGGAAACAAACTTGGGCAACAAGATTATTTGGAATAAGATTCTCTAGAATGTTAATACAAGGTTGAACCCCTCTACAAAATTCATTTTCTTCACCTCTAAAGTTGGAGGAGGGGGCAGAAATTTCACTTTCAATTTTGAAGTGACAGCGATGTTGAGACAGAGCTCCCAACACATCTTTAGTTTGAGCCAGTTCAGCACCCCATGCCCTTCAGCTGTGTTCCCACTGGCTACATTGCAAAAATGAAAAAGAAAAAAAAACACTCATCCATAACAGCTGGAATGGTCAAAACTCGATACCCACACAACAACGCAAGATTTTTTTATTGATAAAATTTTGCCAAAAAACGAATTTTAAATTTCAAAATTAAAAAATCAAGTGATTTTGGAGTTTAGGGTTTAGGGTTATGTAACAATGGTATATATATATATATATTTTTTTTTTTCTTGAGTTCTTGCATACGTGTTCTTTACAAACTAAAAACGTGTAGCTCTTCACCTTCCTAACCTCACATGATTACTACGAGCTTTATTGTTTGCCCCTTCCTCAACATAGTCATTTGCCTTCTCCAAATGTCATGACTGGGGAGTTGGGGAGGAGCAAACATCATCAACTCACAAAATATCATTAACTTTTACAGCAGATTATTGAAACTTTAGTAGGATATATGCCCTATTCTGCGGACACATGGGATGAAGGACCACAGTGAACCAGCACCCACCAGAGCACCATCCACTGGATGCCTGTCATCACTCACTCATGGATGAACCTCAACTGAGTTCACATTTGGTTTCACCTTGGTAACCAATTCTGTAGGAAATAGATAGGTAGATAGGTAGAAAAATAGGTAACTACTCTGTAAGTAGATGGTTGGTACATAAGTAAGTAAGGGCTGTTTTAAATACTACCTACCTACTAATAACCTGTTTACAGTGAGTTGTTGGTTGGTAGGTAGGCAAAAAAGCAACTGAGCTCACCACCATGGTTAGCTAGGCAACTGGAACCCAACAGAAAACTGTTTTATGACCACTTACCATTTTCATCCTTCATGGTACACTGGTGGGTGCTGGTTCAAACTTGTTGGTCATTGATTCTCCTTTTTTTTCCACCCTTCCCAGTTTGAAAAATGATGTAAACTTGGCAAACATTGTTGCAATGAAACACCCCCCAAAAAAGGAGAACAGGGGAGTGAAATTTTGAGGTATCAAAGTTCTGCCAAGTATTAATTAAAACCCTAATTTTGCTATCAAGTCCTATCAAAGTTGTGTCCAGTTGGATGCTAAAACCCTAATTCTGCTATCAAGTCCTATCAAAGCTCTGCACAGTTGGATGCTAAAAACCCTAATTCTGCTTTTGAAGACTGACAACAAAAGAACCTGAAAAGAATTTTGGTTGAAGTCCAGTATGACTCGTGCAAAAGGATTTTTGCAAGAAAAGAAGAGCCAAAGTCACCAGATTTGGAGGGTTTTGTTTTTGGACAATAGGTTGTAGGAAGGTCGCCAAAATATAGCAGAATTCATAAAATTTTCTACTTTCCTCTCTGACCTGTAGCCAAATTTGGTTAATTCATTTTGTGGATGAACACCTGTTGGGCTAAAACAAAAAAATGGGGGAAAAAAAAAAAAAAAAAAACCCACTGGTAGATGGTCCCATTCTTCAAGATTGCCCTCCAAGTTTTGTTTGTAGGGTTTCAGCTTTTTAGGGTTGCCAGTAGATGCATTGGGAATGCCAAAATGTTTGACTAATGTGATCCATGTACTTAACATTTTTCAAGTAGTTCCTTACAACTAGAGATGCTCGCCATAATCAGACCAGTGTTTTGTTTTTGGGGGCCTGTTTTGTTGTACTGTAGCAACAGTGGCGAGCCTCGCCAGGCAGGCTGTATTTTGGCTACTTGCTGGAAGCTGTTAAAGAAATCTGACAAATGCTTTTTTTAAACTCGAAATCTGGCAAATTAAGGGCCAGTCTTTTCACAAAAACCCTTTGTATGTGTTGTTTTGTTTTTGTATTTGTGAAGTTGCCAAAGTGGTAATCATGTTGAAGAAGAACATTTAGCCAAATTTGGCTATAAAAACCAGATATGAAAGTAGAAACATATAAAGATCCTTCTATATTTTTGGCGATGTAAGGGAACAAATGATAAAGAATCTGGCCATTTGGAAAAAAACTTGTCTTAAATCCTGGCAAGTTGTCGGCCATTTAATAAAGTTTTAGAAATCCTTTTTATTGGCCAAAATCTTATTTTTCAGCTCGTGGAAACACGAAATTCACCCAACCCCCGTTTTAAGTTAGTTTATTATTATTATTTATTATTATTAAATTAAATTAAATTAAATAATTATTCATTTAAAAAAGAAACTCACACGCACTGATGATCTGTAATTGAAATCAGAGCTGAGACTTATTAATGGGGTCCAATAGCCTCTGGACAGCTGTGTTAATCTACCGAACAAGCCGGTCCAGATAGTCACTTCCGATAAGGAGGGAATTGCGCAGACGTAGCCACATACACGCCCGCACCGGCGACCGTTTGGCAGTTGTCCTCATGGCATCCGGCCACATGTCACGAATCCGCCGGGAATCGAATCCAGCTGTCGGAAGATGTGTGGGGAGAGAGAGCTGGACACGCAGCACTTCGGCTGTTGCATCGACGACGGAGTTTTTTTTTTTTTTTTTTGTGGGGGTGGTTGTGTCAAAAATGGCATTTTTTCTTTCGGGATTTTGGCCAAATTTTTTACCAAAAAAAAATAGAAAGAACAAAAAAAAATTTTAAA
>Ga0116229_10007702_pt1 | contig 16947 bp, 9 predicted proteins | sample S1TSphgellanicum_3_FD_87313 | JGI IMG/M metagenome (GOLD analysis project Ga0116229, IMG submission 87313) | Host-associated microbial communities from peat moss isolated from Minnesota, USA - S1T2_Fc - Sphagnum magellanicum MG | ecosystem: Host-associated > Plants > Peat moss > Unclassified...
GTATTTTCTTATTAGTACTCACTAATCAATTGTGTGTGCATCCATAATTTTCTCTTTGGTAATGGGCCTTGTTGATCAGCCCATCACATAAAAAATGTTCAATTTTCCGGACATTCCCAACATTAGTATTATATTGCCTTTCAATTTGGCACATACATGTAAGTTACAAGAGTAAGACATTGGGCAAAGGATATGGGACAATCTATTGGGAACAACTTGGGAAACTCATGAACACATTGGGAACATAATAAGGAACATGTTGAGAACCATTAGGAACATGAGGAACACATTGGGAACATAATAAGGAACATGAGGAACACATTGGGAACATAATAAGGAACATGTTGAGAACCATTAGGAACATGAGGAACACATTGGGAAAACTTAGGTGAACTATATGTATTTGTTGCCTACCTAAAAAAGAAAAAAGAAAAGCAAAAACTAGCGCATTATCAACTAATACCAATTTGCCCAATTGGCTGCCTAGAATTTACATTCCTAAAGGGTCTTGAGCACCACTTTTTGCCTCTACTAATATCCCCTTCTTTGATTGTCAGTATTCACAGTTTAAAAAAATTAAATAAAATTTACAAGCAACCGACAAGAAGCCATTGCATTAATAATTGGAACCACAAAACCAAGGGGAGAGAGCCAAACCCCAACAACCAGGGAACTTGCTGGATGAGGTTATCTAACCTAGGGAGTTGATAACTCCACCTAACTCTTAACCCATCCCTTGAACAAAGAGATCAATGTGAGCATCACAGCCTATCAAACTTAGAAAGAAACTTGCTAGCACCCCTTGGAAGTTTGGCAATGTCTCATAAAGTATGCTCCCATTGAAGTCTCCTGTAATCAATAAGCCTTCCAGGATTTGACGGCCTAAACCAAAGTCAGAGTGGGGAGAGCTTGTGAAGATTGCATCATTCCATTCCATCCTGATATTCCAAACCACAACCCCCTTTTTTAGAGTCTAGAGAGGGGCCATCTTTTAGAACCTCTTCAGCAACTTCTTCTGGAAGAGGTTATTTCTAAATGTCAAAAGGCTGCATTAATCGCAGGTCAAGTAGGAGGATGGCTGTAAGGAGAATAAGATCGACGATGTCCATGCGTGCTTAGTGTGCTCTAGGGCACGCAAAGAACCTATAACAAGTGGTTTCAGCGACTGATTCATTACAGTGCGTGTATGTAAGATCAGCATTCTTGTTCATTTTTCTCTCCATGAGTTGACGGCCATCGCTTTGTGGAGAATGAGTTGATCACCATGGCTTTGTGGAGAAAAGCTGAGATGAAACTAGCATCCTTTTTTGCAAGTTGTCTTTGCCGAACATCTTTCCAGTGGATTTTGGATTAGCCCTTCCCATTTCTGTGAAATAAACAGTTCACAGCTCTTTCAATTGGAAATAAACAAGGAGCTGATCTCTAAAGTGCAAAAATTGAAGTAGGGACAGGTCATGGTAGCAGGATAATATTATTATATGCATAAGAATTGTGCATGAATTACATTATGTTGTGCACATGTTTATTGCACATCAAACTTGGCAAGTCCATTGAAATGTTTTTTAACATTCTTGATGTTTTGGAATAGCGTCAAAAATCTTAAAGTTGTACCTTTGAATTTTTTTTATTTTTTTTCTTTTAATGTTACGTCATGACCATTTTTGATTCCCGCAAAGGTTCATTTCATTCAACAAGCTTTATTACTTGATTTTCAAAATAATGCGCTTCCTGAATATCCATAATATTTAAATGTTCAAAAATTGCAGCCCTTTAATGTGAAGGGCAAGTAAATTACAACACTTCATTGTAAAAGTTCGAGGCCTTTCAAAATTCAAACTTAAAACACTGAGAATTCAAATATCCACAAAAATATTATTTTGTAATTGGACTCAAATGACTAGGGTAATCAAAGCTCACACATTGGCATACCCTGAGATAGAAATGTACCAGTGTTATGTGGTTATTTGAATTCAAGAAGAACTGCCAGTTCCAGTTTTTAAATTATTTCAGATTCAGGGACCCACCAGTTCCGGTTCTTTGTTAAAAAATCAAGAATTAAAAAGCTGTCGCTCCAATCATTCTTAAAGAACCGATGGGTTTCATCCAAGAACAGGCAATCAACTCATGGTTCTATGGCTGGTTATTTAAGATTTGAAAAATATGAGAATTGCGGTTACATATCACAACCAGGTCTTTGATAGTTTTTGAGCACTGTGGTTACGAATCTTAAGAAACACCCTGATAACCGGGGCCTGTTCCTATTTTTAATTTCCACTCAACACTGATTTATACCTCCACTATGCTAAAGTACAATCCAATACCACTGAATAGTGTAACATGCCTAGTTACTTGGCACTCACGATTCTAGACCAAATTCAATACCAAAAGTTCAATGGGGTGCATTGATTCTCAAACAAAATCAGAATTATAGAATGTAATTTGTTTTGGAGCTCGAATAATGGGCTTCATTCTATGTTGAGTAATACAACCAGTAATCCTTGCTTGCAAAGGTTCTGGGGCACAGATACAGCGCTTCTAGGGGGTAAATATTGCAATCTGTAATCCTCTGCTGAAAGGTTTTTGATCTCACAGTTTAGTTATGCAACTGTTAAGAACTTTTCAAAAGTGGTCTTTGTAATTGAGTAAAGGGCAGGATTTCAGTCTAAATTTGAGGGACCTTACAAAAGTGGAAGATCCCAGCCCAGCCCTGAAAAGGGATCTTCCAGTTCTAAAAGGTCCCTCAAATTTGAAAAGTTCTTTATGTAGAGTAAGAAACAGCTTTTCCACTCTTCCTGGATTCTGGGGCCCTCAGTTGGGCCCTCAAAACCCGGAAGAGTTTTGAGCCCTTCCTTACCCTATACGTTACCTGTCTCCCAAGAAAACCCCTTGAAAGTGAAACTCTTAAATCCTGGAAAAAACGGTGCAATTACGCTTTTCTTTGTAACCTTGAAAAAGAACCTAGTGCAACGGACAGTTGATGAAACTTTTTGCCGCTCATCCATCGCATTCGGATCCCATGATGCTAAAGCTGTGAAGTATGAATGTGGTTGCTTAGCTACGTCTTCTGTTGGATGAGAAAGTCATACAGGACGTAGCGTGACTTGGGGCCAATTCAAGCCAATTGAGTTGTACTCTTTTTCTTAAGAAATTTCGCTCACATGTTCTGTTGTGTATGCGAGCTTCAGGCAATTGCGCCTAGAGAGCAAGAGCAAGAAAGGGACACACACACACGCATATTGTTGACACTGGTGGCAACCTTCCGTCTGGCAATTGTTCTTGAATGTTGCGCTTTTGTCGTTTGCTGAAGGAAAGAGTTAAGATTCCTTGTTCGGAGTTTTGTGAGATTGAAGAGCGTATTAGAGAGTAATCGGCTTACTGATGGGTACTTTTCTATGTTGTTTTTAGTAATGCTATTGAAGCAAATTTGTGGAGTTTCAACATGGGGGTTTTCCGAGCTTTGGAGTACGACGGGAGGCTTGTTACAGAGGTGGAGCACCTAGGTGCGTACTGAGGGTTGAAGTTCGGTTGTGGATTCATACCCAAGTTGACGGTGTATTCATTGTGCCTATTGGTGGTCGTTTAAGAGAGATGTAGAGTTGTGTGTAAGGTAAACTTTTTATTTGTGTGGGTATTGTTTCAGAGGCAAGTAAGCTTCGGGAAGCTCAAATAGGACGAGGAGGAGGCCATTTGCAAGTGTTGAAGTGGCAACAAGTAGTGGATTGAAGGATAAATTCCATTCTGTGACTCTGTGGAGGGGGTGGATGTTGGAGTTTGGTGGGTACTGGGTCGTGAAATGAAGATCAGGGGAAGTTGAAAGATAGAGAGACAGAGAAGGGAGGCGCCCCCATCTCTCGCCATTTGGTTTTGGCGAAGTTCCAATGGGGAACTGTTGTTCAGGGCCAGCTCCACCACCAACATCACCCAATAACAGAAAGAAGCATAGGAGAGCTAACCCATACGCACAAGATGGATACTGCCAGCCGGGGAGCGGTAACTTGATTCTCAAGAAACAGGAGAAGACAGACTTGCGAAAGGAGTATGGGCTTGGTAGAGAAGTAGGGCGCGGGGAGTTTGGCATCACGTACATGTGCACTCATAAAACTACACAGGCGGTTTATGCGTGCAAGTCCATCTCCAAGAGCAAGCTCCGGACACCCGTGGATGTGGAAGACGTGCGGCGTGAGGTAGCCATCATGCAACACATGCCACCCCATCCTCACATTGTCACTCTGCGAGCCGCCTATGAAGACGACGATGCCGTGCACCTCGTTATGGAACTCTGTGAGGGTGGAGAGCTTTTCGATCGCATTATTGCGCGCGGCCATTACACGGAGCGGGCCGCCGCAGGTGTCACGCGTACCATTGTCGAGGTCGTGCAAGTCTGCCACAAGGAAGGCGTGATGCACCGCGACCTCAAGCCTGAAAACTTCCTTTTCGCAAACAAGAAGGAGAATTCGCCCCTGAAAGCCATTGATTTCGGGCTTTCTGTGTTCTTCAAGCCCGGGGATAGATTTTCCGAGATCGTTGGAAGCCCCTATTACATGGCTCCCGAGGTTTTGAAGCGGAACTATGGCCCTGAAGTTGATGTGTGGAGCGCGGGCGTCATTCTTTACATTCTTCTCTGCGGAGTGCCGCCGTTTTGGGCCGAGACAGAGCAGGGAGTAGCGCAGGCGATTCTGCGGGGAAAGCTCGACTTCAAGCGAGAGCCATGGCCGAAGGTGTCTGAATCTGCCAAGTCGCTAGTGCGGCACATGTTGGAGCCAGACCCGAAATTGCGATACAGTGCACAGCAGGTTCTGGATCATCCATGGATGGTCAACTCGAAGAAGAATCCGAACGTGCCTCTTGACGCTGTAAGGTCGAGGTTAAAACAATTCTCCGCGATGAATAAGCTGAAGAAGAAAGCACTGCAGGTCATCGCTGAGCATCTCGGCGGACAGGAGATCGAGGGCTTGAAGGATATGTTCCAGATGATGGACACTGACAAAAGGGGTGCCATCACTTTCGACAACCTGAAAGCTGGATTACTGCATATAGGTTCCCAGCTCACAGAGGGAGAGGTCAGATTGCTGATGGAAGCAGCAGATGTCGATGGTAACGGAACTCTTGACTATGGTGAGTTTGTTGCAGCAACAATTCATCTGCAGCGCTTGGACAATGATGAGCATTTGCATAAAGCTTTCAACTTCTTTGACTCAGATGGTAGTGGATACATAGAGGTGGAGGAGCTCAGGGAAATTCTGGGTGATGATATGGCTGTTAATGGGACTGATGTGATCACAGACATCCTTCAGGAAGTGGACATAGATAAGGATGGTCGCATCAGCTTCGATGACTTCGCTGCTATGATGCGTAGAGGTACAGATTGGAGAAAAGCATCTAGACAGTATTCGCGGGATAGGTTCAACAGCCTCAGCACAAGATTGTTCAGGGATGGTTCTACTAACCCTCCAATTTATTCCAAGAGGAATGAACGTTAACACCTGATGACTGTGTCAGTAAGATGTAAATCATACTGTTGCCATTACAGGTTTTGTCAACCCCTTTGCCCTATGTGGATAAAGCAAGCCATCAAGGGAAGACTTGATTTTGTGGAATATCTGTGCATCACAGGTGTTGGCTTCACCAGCCAGGATTCTTACAACCTTTGGATTTTACTTAAATAGAGTTTTGGAGGAAAGCTGTCTCATAATATTGCTCAAGAATTACTGTCCATGTACTATCAAGGCTGTCTGAAGTTCATGAGCTCTCTTAGTTGGTCTGATTGGAGGAAGTCACAGAACAGTATTGAAGATGGGGAGAGAAATGATATTTGGGTTGCAGTATCAATTTTCTTTAGAATCCTTCTATTGGTAGAAGATTTTGTTGACAGTTTTTTCAGGTGAGGTGGAGGTTTGATTGATATTGCAGTGAGAGTTAGCTGAGGACATGATGTACATTGGCTGAGTAGGAGGGAGAGACAAGATACTTCAATAGTGTGATGGCCTCCAAAGTGTCAGATAATTCATCACATGGTTGCCACCTCCACAATGGTATGATCATCTGATTATTCTTATGTCACCCTTGCTGTGCTGTATTTTGCAGCTCTTGATGGCATGTTGAATGTGTTCAGTTTTAACTCCAAGTTGAAGAAAAGGGAGAGCAAATTGTTTTTACATGCTTTGTTTTAGGGCTTGTTGTAGAGGCCAGTCAGTAAACTATGCTTGGAAACAGTTTGATGGATATGGACATTACACCTTCTGTATGGTGACCTACCAGCCATACTTGTGCACATGAAGGGTCAAGGAAAAACTGCCTTCAAAACTGTGCCACACATGACATCGGACTTGGTCCTTCTTGCAGCAGAAAATTGCTTGATCTCAAGAGGAAGTTGCTGAAGTTGGTACTATCCAGGATTTTTGAAGTGCACAACTCGAAGATCCGGACATATCTGCATGGCTTGGTGTCTTCTTAGTTGAGCCTGGTTTTGCAGTCACAGATGGGTTTCGACTGTCTGGAAACCAAACATTGCTAGGTAAGAGGTATTGAAAAAAGTTGGGTATTCAGCTCCCTAAATACATAGTTCCTGAGTTGCCATTGGGATTTGGGTATGAGTTAGATCAAAACAGTATGATCTTACTGCTCTTCTTCACCTCTGGGACCACAATCTACTTCTGGAGTTCCCAGACAGGCCACAGTCTGCTTTTGTGGAGTCAGATTCTTCTCCAAACCATTTTGGCCAGCAGTTCTTAGTTCTTACCAAGAAGGTTAATCAGACTCAATTAATGGCACTGTCACCCTGGACTAGCTTCTCCAGTGTGAAGGTTGCTGAAGGAATCAAGTTTTGGACAGTTTTGCATGTACGGTTTGCAGATAGGTAAACACTTCCTCAAAATGATTACCATGTTACACCCCTCACCCTTTCTCACTTGTTGGCATTGGACTTCCTCTCAGCTGTATTGCTCAACTGTAGTTTTAAGTTTGGAAGAGATAAGAGTTTTGAGCTTTGTGCAGTTGCATATGGAACCCACATTATAATTCTGAGTACCAACTTATTTGCAGCATTTGGAATGTGTTTCCTGAAACAATAGTCTCTGTCCTGCATGGCACTATGATCAGTAAAGAGCAAACAAACACTTGTGATTAGCAGAGGCAAAAGCTGAAACCACTCATTTGAGTAGGTTTGCAATTGTGAACCTACTCAAATGTTCAGGTACAAATGAAGATACTCCATCAGCACCCTTTCCGGGGTTGCTTTTGGTATGTAGTACTGGTAAACAAAAAACACTGCAACTTATTTATCCAGGTGTGTGAGAGCTTGGCAAATTGCTCTGATTGATTGGTCTTTTCAGGCTTGTCATATAACAAGCTTGTTTCACTAAGAAGCAAGTTAAGCCTGATTCTTTACTTGTGATGATGTGAACCTGCAACTTATTGCCAGATATGGGAAAAGAAATAGTGTGTGTTTGTTACACCATTACATTAACATCAGTAGTTTTTATTTTCAAATTTGTGAAAGTAGGTGGGTTGGCGATCCTGCCCAGGAGGACTTAGGGGTAAATAGAAAACTTTTAGGATTCCTCCTGAAGCCAACCTCAAAACATGGTGTTCTTAGATAAAATTTCCTCTTTTTTTTCTCTCCAGGTTGTGAAAATTTGCCCAAATAAGAAACACTGATTGCTATGCCTAAATGTTATTATGATAGATTAATTTTATTGCTCTAGAATAAGTTTTTTGAAACTGGCCAACGTCCATAATTGCAAAGAAGACCATGTTAACAGTCTCATGTTATTCATAACATGTTTGACATGACAGGGTTAACATGGTCTTCTTTCCAATTAGTAATTGGAAAGATGATCACAGCTCCTGTTATTTCAGTGTAAGGACAAGGGACAATTAAAAGGGGGCAGAGATTTTATCAAACACATTAAAATTGTGCTCAGTTTCCAACTCTTTTTATCCCCACGCAAATAAATGATGTTTAACTTGGAAACTCACAAGTTGGAATCTCTTAAGGTCGTGTGACCATCACCATCAACCTAAAAACCATCGCACCTAAATTATTAGGTCTATTATCGTTTACAGTTAGAGTTTCAAATTGAAGTGCTCTCATAAAAACCATTAATCTCAAGGCCATTTGTTGACACATAATTTAGCTTATAAATAAAAATCCCAAGTCCCATGCCCCATGAATTTGGGTTAATTGTGATTCCATGCTGAAAATAACATGTACATTATTAATCTTCGATTAACCGCTGTCATGTAATTAATTGTATTTAATGGTTGATAATTTGCCAAAGCTTGTTGAAGAATGCCATTACATGGTGAAACTTTTAAATGCCCTTTATTTGTTTGGTGGACAATGGTGTTTAGGATTTGGGCCACCATCTTTCCCACATTTTGCACGGAGTCATGGAAATTGTAGCACCATTCCAGGTTAGGTTCAACAATGAGTAGGTCTAGAAATAATTTCAGGTTCAAATGGTAGAAATTTCTTCAAGCTTCACAGCTTCTCTGGTGCAACATTTCAGGGAACCCAATCGTAGGATCTTCTAGTAGACAACATGTGGAGCCTCCAGTAAACATTGAGTGCAATCTCATGGTTCAATTGGAAGAAATTAAATGTTGACCAAGGTACTTCCAGCCCTAATCATTATTGGACTCATATGGTTAGGGCTGGAAGGCCCAATCCTTCGCTCACATTGCCCCTAATGAAGAGGAACCTATCTTGAGTTGGATGAACATGACAGGAATCCATACTTGCTCGTAGGGTCCACTTGAAATCATCCATCAACCCAAATCAAGTTGACTGGACATTGGACCTTTAGGAGTTAATTATCTGTGCGTCAACTCAAACAAATTTATTGGTGGTGGTCATAAAAATGGCACATTCTCAGTTTTCAACCAATCGTTGTGGCCAGGCTTTTTGCATTCCTAAGCTGGTTTCAATTTGGAGTCACAACCAGCCAATTTTTTTTCAAGGATGGCTGGTTGCTAAGGTACACAGCTCATGCATGGAGTAGCACAGCTGGCTAAAATTATGTGTGAGGTGGAGCTGAGATGGCAATTTTTTCCAACTAAAAGTGGCTATGATGATGAGTTGTAAATTGACAATGTCTGCAGAGTGGCGACAGCAATCAAAGTTGTGATCGACCATACTGGCAACATGTCCATTGCCAAGAGTATGTATTTGGCGAGGGGGCTATTGCTGAAGGGGAATTCTTGGGTCCATAAAATTAAGATGCTTTGTTTATAATTTGTAACACTATACTTCAAAATCCAAATTCCAAAATTAAGATGCTTGCTTCAAGAATCAAATTCTGACCATCCTCCTGCAAAATTCAGAAATGGAGAGATCCAGAAAACCTTAAAACCATAAAGCCATGTACATTATCCTACAAAGACCGAATTCCAAATAGTCAAATTAAGATCCTTGTTTCGTAATATGCCCAACTATACTTCCAAAATTTGAAACAGTTGAACTTTGATACATGCTGCTTCTGAAACCCTAAAGCCATAAAGCCATGTACGTTCTCCTAGTGCAAAATCCAGACATCCACACATTTTCCACCAAAATCCATAGACTAAAAATCAAAAGGCTTGCTTCAACATCTGGACATTCTCCCCAATTTCTCTACCAAGCTGAAAAGCCATGCACCATTGAAAAGAAAAAAAAACAAATGGGTCCCTCAAATTAAAACTAAACCCTAAAGTGCAATGTGAGCAAGGGAAAAATGCAAATAGAAATTGATGTAAGAACACAAGGTTACAAAAAGGGTATTTTATATTTCAAAAGTTTGCCACATCCTTATCTGCCAATTAACTTTTCTTTGTAGTTGCTAAGTCCTCTAAAAAACCTAGAGAGCTTCCATGAACTTGCTTGCAGCTATGCATTGACATAGTAGTGGGTTTTGCCTTACAACTTGGCAATGGCCTGATCGTAAGGAAAGTTATGGAATGTAAAATATTGTCAACTATAAAGATCCAAGTGTGTGTTGAGCCAATTTCACAACTGGTTCTTCATGAAGCTAAGAGTGCTAAATGTGTGTTTGTCTTCAACAAAACCAAGAACTTGGATAGTAATAATTTTTGCTAGCTTCATGTATTCTAAGAATTTATGGTTGAGTGGGGGAGATATGGTGATTTTGCACCAAAGCCGAGTCATTGGATTCAAATTGCTCTCAGAATCACACATGACAACTTCAAAGTTATGGATCATGGTCATCTTGAAATGGGAACATTGTAAATCCAGATTGTGAGATGACAACAATGCAAAGACAATCTTCCCATTTTGACCAACCTTGCAAGGCACACAAAATGTTGCCTTCAAGACATTCCAATGAAAGTAAAAATTACCCTTTGCCTTTGTAATGTTTGTAGTCCAGAACTACGAATAGATGACACCCAAATCAATCATCACTTCATGATTCGGGAATCATTTTTCCAACTTTGACACCAAACCCCAAGCTACACCTTCACATTCCTTTTTCACCTTATTGATTACCCAACTTAATGCAAGTTTAGTGATGGGTTGAAAAACACCAACACCATCATCACTACTTAAATATACAAGATACTTGTGGCTAGCAAAGGAAAATACCAAGTAATCTTTTCCACCATTGAAATTAGAAAACCATTCCATAAGGTTGGAATTGGTTAGTGTTTCAATAACGTTGAAATTGTCAAAAGTTGGGTCCTCAAATTTTGCACATGGGTCACAATAGAGCCTATAGAACTCTTGTTGGGCTACCTTCCCAACTTCCACAAAGTTGCAAACGAAAACATCTTTAATTTGTGCAACCTTGATCAAGGCATGAACACACTCGAGTAATAGAAGAATGCAACACAACCCTAAAATTACCTCCACATCACACAAAGAAATTTGTTTCCTTGCAACATCATTTCATTGATTCTTCACATGCATTTTGACCATGAAAGGACGAAATTCCAAATATACCCACTTGGTTGGGGATAGCACAGAGATCCAACAAGTCTTTACATTTCGAAACAATTTGTTGCCTTTTGTTTGCAACATATTAACCACCTTTTGAAATTCAACAAATTTATTCGAATTGTGTGCAAAAAATATGTACAAACTTTGTAAGAAAAGTTGTAGTCAATGCACAAATGGGACATCAAACAAAATGATGATGGTGATATTTGTCTTATGGGCAAAATAGTGGACCCACATAACGAAAGGAACCACTTTCTCATTGAATTGTTGAGTCACACCCGTTTTATGACCTTGGAACATGCTACTACCATCACAACCAATGTTGACCAACTTCCCAACAATGCCTTTTATACCTAATCCACCAAAATCAATCAAGCATTTCAACATTAGCCCAAAAATGTTGTCGGAAGTGGCAAACATACCCATTGTTTCCACACAAAATAGAATCAAAATCCTTCTCCGATGTGCACCACATATAAGTGGATAGACAACCACTAGGTGTTGTCAATTGTAATAACCTTGTTTGCACTAATTGTAATAAAGGAGGCAATTGCAAATACCACTTTGGTGCTTCCAACAAAACCCCGTGCATCATTTCTACCATCCTTTAGCCCAACCTATCAATCCAATGTTTTTGAGAAACAAATTTCACTTTTAGTAGTTGAAATAATTTTTTCAAGTTCTCATAATTAGATAGGGACATCCATGGGTAAGGAGATGGAAAATAATAACAAATTGGACATATTTTTGTCTTTGTTCAAACAAGACATTGGTTTATAGTTGGTCCAAGACAAAAAGGTGGTCAGTAGATGTGTAACACCACTCATTCTTTGCATGGACATAATCTTTATTGAAGTAAAAGCTACCATCATCAACCCCAAGCATGGAAACCTTGGCCTTGTGTTGGCCTTAGTGTTTCAGTAGGTTGTTCGGTTTAGGGTCTGACAAATTTTTTTTCCTTTCCACAAATGTACACACCATATAATGAACCTTATGCATTTGGGTGCCTTTCTCATTGAACACTAACTCTACCCATGGCAAGCAAGCAAGCAATCCACACATCTTGAAACTTCCATGCATGTTCATACAATTTTTGCTTATTCTTGTTTGGACCTTTTTTAATCGAACTAACAACAACATCCTTGCACCTGTCATCATCAGGTGACACAATAATAGGAACAAAAGGGGAGGATGAGGGGGGGGAAAGGGGGGGGGATGATGGGCCAACCTCACCTTGAGGGATTCAAAAAAAATGGGAAAATGGGCCAAAACATAAACCCTTTAGGCATCTATGGAAGAGCCATGAAAATGAATTTTGGACTCTATTATAAGTTCGAAAAAGAAATAAAACCAAGAATCTTGAAAGATAACAAATTTGCAAAGGCTAATTTTTTTTTTAAAACTTTAAATTCCAAACCACAAAAACTTGGGGAAAACGAAATGTTGGAAATTGATTTTGGAGATTGAAGAAAATCAAGAAATAAGACCAATCTAAATCTTGAAAGACAATAGATTTGCAAAGGTTCTAAAGGAAAAAAAACCTTAAATTCAAAGCCACAAAAAACTTGGAAAAGTGGAATGTTGGAAATGGATTTTGGTTGCTGAAGGGAATCAAGAACTTAACCAAGAAACTATTAAGATGTAGCAAATTTGCAAAAACTCTAGAAAAAAGAGAAACCTTAAATTCAAAACCACAAAAACTTGGGAAAATGGAACTTTGGAAATGGATTCTAGAAATTGGAGCAAATCAAGAAATAAAACCAAGATTGAACCATAATTTGTTGTGAAAAAGAATTATTGGAATGCTTGGATTTTGGTCCTTGGACGTTGGAAATATGTAAGGGGATTTGGAAGTTGGGAATCAAACTTGGGAAATTGGGATCAAAGTTCTCACAATTTGCAATGACTCTTGACTTTGACCTCTCAAATTTGGACCCATTGCCAACTATCAAGCATTTTCAAGACTCTTGCAAAATGAAAACTGAAAATTAAAAATCAAAATTAACAAAATCAAAATTGGAAATTTTTTAAAAATGTTGTATGAAATGTTGGTAATTGGAAATGAGAATTTGGAAATTGGAATCATTACATTGACATACCTCCAGCTTTTGGGAATGAGAGAGAGAGAGAGGCAAAATTAGGGTTGAGTCAAAATTGTGAAGAGGTCTTTGCCTTGTAGATTTTTAAGGTTGTCCAATTGTAGTTGTTTAAAGTTGAAGCCTTGAGGTCAAAATTCCCTAGCCGGTTAACTCTTGCTCACACACCATATTTCCTTCAAGCAACCATAAACTTTCAAGATCCATAAACATGTCAAAAAACAAACAACAAATGCGCATCATGAATCCATATGGCAACCTTGATTTCTACCAAAGCAATATTATTACCACCCATTTTTAAAATTATTAATGCCAAAAATCTAATAAAACCCCAAAAAATTCATGTTATAATTAATGTTGGCAATTTACTACTATGCTTGCATCACCATTGCTAGCAACAGAGGTAGACACATTGTAAAAAGTTTGGCAAAAAGCTCATAGTGATGGTAACAGTGATGCTATCACAAGAAAGCAATAGGTGATTTCGGGTTTAAAGATGGTGACAGTATGGCGATCTTGCCACTTGGCAACAATCGCATTAAGCAAAAAAATTTAAATTTGTGGCCCATTTTTTCAACAAGCTTGTCACTCACCCTTTTTTGTGTTGCCTTTAGGCAATTTTTTGCCCAAAAAAAAGGATGGTCACCACTCACAACATTGAATGTCAGTATGAGAAAATATAAGGTTTTACGACTAGGCTTGCAACTGAGTTTTCCAATTGCAACAGACATTTGCAACTCATGGTATTTATATGGTCTTGAATGCTAACGGACAAGTTGCAGCAAACACTCTATGTTGTATATAATATCATATATATGATGCAATTCACACGCAACTATATGTAATTAATTTCCATGTCAAATTTTCACGCACATTCCAACATGGCAAACAAAATGCCAATGTGACTTTTCATCCATTTGTTGACAAATGATGTATGTTAATACCTTTTGTAACTTATTTACAACTATTTTACAACTAGTTTGACCAATATAATATTTAATTATTTCATTCATCCATTTGATGTGAATGGATTTTAAATATCCTTATATTTTGCAACTTATTTACAACTATTTTATAACTATTCTAACAAATATATTCTTTAATTATTTCATTCATCCATTTGAACAATGAATTTTATTCCTATCTTTTACAACTAACTTACAACTAAAGATGAAATGAAAATAAAGGATTTAGTGACTAATTTGCAACCAAATGTTTAAGTTTGGGTTTCAAAACAATTATATGGTAGTTGATTTTAGTAATACTAAACAACTAAATTATAACTTACAATGCAATTATACAAACTTCACACAACCATTATCATGTTGTCTTAATTATAATAGATAATGTTGAATTGCATTGGACATCACTATTTATAAACATGAAATGAATTTGAAACTTTAAATAGATTTACATTCCATGTTGAAAAATACATTACCAAAAAAAAATAGAAAATGTTTATATCGAAAAGCAATTTAACTATGTATTGAAATATAATGCCCAAGCTATTTATAACAAAAAAAATTATATATCTAAACAAATGGTCATATCATAAAAATGATGACCCACAACAATCAATATTGTCATTTAAAACATTATGTTTCATAAATGAATGTTTTTTTCTATTTTTGTTGAAATGAAGCTTGAGCCATGTAATTTTTTCAATCCACCTTATCTGCTTGAAATCTCCCATGTTATGATATTTAGTTCCACATGTGAAATGAAATCAATAGCATATCATAACATTGTAATATCAAAAATATCTAAATAATCCCTTCAACTTGAATAAAATTAGTTTACAATTATACTACCACTAACATGCAACTTATTTGTCACTAAAATGCAATGCATGTAGAATATTGATACAAACTAAACTATAATTTGTACACTTGCAAATAGAATTAAATATTGTGCTTATAATCAAGTAAAATGAATTACAATTTTAAGTACTTTTGAAATAATCTTACCTTGTATACGTAATTTTGATGTTGATGGATTGAAACATAATGAAAGTTTGGCCCTATAACATAAAAACAACAAAAGTCATCACAAATGTTCAAACACAAAACAAAATGTATGTAACATGATTATCATTAAAAATCACCTTTCATAAATCTTTCATCATTATAAATTAATTTAAACTTGCACAATCAACTTTTAAATAAAATGGAATATATTTTCACATCATTTTTTTAATATATGCAAATAAACAAAAAACCAAGAATCGACACAAACTTTCAACATCTAAGAATAAAAGTAAGAACCTTCAACATCCAAAAACAAAAACCTTCAATATCTAAGAGTAAGAACAAGAACCTTTAACATCCAAAAACAAAAGTAAGAACCTTCAATATCCAAGAGTAAGAGCAAGAACTTTCAACATCTAAAACCAAAAATAAGAACTTTGAACATACAAGAGTAAGAGCAAGAACTTTCAACATTTGAATCCAAAAGTAAGAACGTTGAACATCCAAGAGTAAGAGCAATAACATTTATCATCAAAAAGTAAAAATAAGAACCTTCAACATCCAAAAGTATGAACAAAAACCTTCAACATTCAAAAGAAATAACAAAAAATTTCAACATTCAAAAGTAAAAGCAAAAACCTTCAACCTCTCTAAGAGCAAAACCTTTAACCTTTCTAAGAGCAAAGACAAGAACCTTCAACCTCCAAAAGCAAAAAATAAATCCTTCAACCTCCAAGAGCAAAAACAAAAGCTTTCAACCTCCAAAAGCAAAAACAAAAGCTTTCAACCTCCAAGAGTAAAAACAAAAAGCCCATAAGCATAAGCACATGAAAGTCATTGATGCATTGGGGCATATCTGTTGATATATTGCCATGTGTCACTTGTTTAAAGGTTTCCCGCCCAAATTTCAAATCTTTAAATTTCAATTTTTAAATTGAAATACAGTTGCATATTAGTTATAAACAAGTTGAAATGTCATATATATTGGGTGGTGGAAATTTATACACATGGCATGATCATATGTGTTACTCAAGGCCGTACATTTGTTGCAAAGTAGTCATTTATTAAAAACTAAATTTATCATAATTGTGATGTGGTTGTTACATGCAACTAAAGTGCAACTTGTCAATAGAATCAAACATGGTTGACTACAACCATATATACAATGCATGCATTGTATTGTATAAATATATATTGGAACTAATTTGCAACTACAATATAACTCCTTGATTTTCTAACGTGGCATTTTATTCATTAATTTTTTGTATTTCCATGGGACAGTTGCAATGTAATTGTATATTAGTTGTTTTGGAGCTTTAGTTGTAGGGTAGTCTAGTTGCCGCAAACACAATTCCTCATAGTGTGTGGTAGCTTTAGGGAAATGATAATAGGGTTTTGTTTATGCAACTTAAATCACCCTTGGGAAAAATCTCTTCTAAGTTGTGAAGGACTTGAAATAATGTCATTAATGTTATTGTATCCACATTTCCATATCAATGTAAACTATTTCAAGAGAATGGAAAATTAAAAAATCTAAACATTATATAATTACAAATGTTAATTTCAAGACATTAAGTTCAAGTTCTTAAAACTTTGAAAAACTATTTTAACTCTAAACTAAAACAATTCAATCCCACAAGCCACAACATCAAGAAGGTTGAATTGGAAATGAATATGGTTGAATGCCTTCTATAAATTGGATCTTGCAATTTGTTCAACATTGAATACTTCTATTTTTTTAAAGTGGAGAATTTGTCATAGTTCCATGTCTATTTTCCAAGGTTTTTATCTTGCAATTGAAAAACCTTTGCAAAATGTTGCTCATATGTCATAATCCTATAATTTGTTTGATGCCCATTTACATGAATAAATAAGCATTGAAAGAATTTGTTAAAGGTGTTTCTTATTCCCTAAAAAAACCAAAACTTGTTTTCTACTTTGCAAAAATCTA
>Ga0116229_10007703_pt1 | contig 16946 bp, 16 predicted proteins | sample S1TSphgellanicum_3_FD_87313 | JGI IMG/M metagenome (GOLD analysis project Ga0116229, IMG submission 87313) | Host-associated microbial communities from peat moss isolated from Minnesota, USA - S1T2_Fc - Sphagnum magellanicum MG | ecosystem: Host-associated > Plants > Peat moss > Unclassified...
CGAAAGAAGATCGTATCCGTTAACGTCCTCCGTTTTGTCACCGAGCGTAACTGATTCTCCGTCGGGTAGCACGACGTCAGCCGCAACAAGATGGTTGACTGTAACGCCGTATTTCAACGTATGCGGGCCGCCAGCGTTGTTTGAGATATTTCCTCCGATTGTGCTCGCACCTTGTGACGATGGGTCGGGAGCGTAGCTCAGGTCTTCGGAAGCAACAGATTTACTTAGCATAACGTTAACGACCCCGGCTTCGGCGGTAATTCGCCGATTTCTTATGTCGATTTCTGTGATCTTGTTCATGCGAGAAAGACCAATCGAAACACCAGCTTCAATAATCGTTCCACCGGCGAGACCAGTCCCAGCTCCACGCGGAGAAAACGGTATGCCGAATTGGTTACAAGCCTTCACCACGGCGACCACTTCTTCATGGCTGCCTGGGAGAACAATGCACAAAGGATTTGCCTTTTCGAGCGGGTAAGCGTCGTTCTCGTATGCAGCTTGTTCGGACGGACCAAGAAGCACATTTTCAGAACCTGAGATATTTTTTAACGTATCGATGAAAGTCGATATCGTCGCTGTTTCCGGAGTCCGCATTGAGCAATATTACCTTTCTATCCAACAGCCTAGCTGCAAATTGCCTGTTTGAATGAGGCGAATTAAGTAGGAAAGCAACCTCGTTATGCAACCTAATTATTCTCGCGCTCTCTCCGATAATTTCAGTGCGAGCCCCCTAAGAAGTGGGTTCAGTCCCTTCGGAAGACGTCTATGGCAATATCAAAAAATGACGGACCGGCGATCACTATTAGCAGCTTAACCAAGCTCTACAATGTACCCCGGCAGAAACAAAAGAGGTCTGCGATTCGCGATCTCAACCTAACGGTTCCTAACGGCGAGATCTTCGGATTTCTCGGGCCAAACGGCGCGGGAAAGACGACCACCATCAAGATCTTGCTGAATTTTATCACCGCAACAAGCGGTCATGCAGAGATTTTTGGTGTTTCATCGGAAGATGATAACGCACGACAACCAATTGGATATGTGCCAGAGCAGCCATATTTTCCAAAGTTCTTAACCACATTGGAAGTGGTGAAGGCACATGGTTCGCTTTCTGGTTTCGGATTCGGCAGCTCTAAAGTGCAAGCTGAAGATGTGCTAAAGGACCTGGGCATGTACGATCACCGTCACACCCCGCTCTCGAAGCTCTCAAAGGGAATGACCCAGCGCGTTGCAGTAGCAACAGCGCTAGTTGGCGACCCACAGTTGCTCATTCTCGATGAACCGTCTTCCGGACTCGACCCAGTAGGTCGGAAAGAGCTTCGAGACCTATTGCTGAGCCTGAAAGCACGTGGCAAAACCATTTTTCTCTCCTCCCATCTACTATCGGAGATGGAAGCGATTTGCGACCGAGTCGCCGTACTGTCCTCCGGGCGATTGGTAGGAGAAGGCAGACCGGCCGATATAGTCCAAGATAGCGATAAGGCAATCGTCCTTATCGGCGGCCTTGCTCAGTTGGACACCCTCTGGAGGCAGGACGCCGCAGCACTTAATGCCGAGTACAAGCTCGATGGGCCCAACGTTCGCTTTACTGTTGACGGTGAAGCGGCATACCCGTTGATCTCACGACTTATCGGCCATGGCGGTGCGTTAATCTCCGTAACTCCCGAACGCGAAACACTTGAAGATGCGTTCCTCCGTTTAGTCGAACAGGATCTGGCCGCATGATTAACGTATTCAGGCACCTTACCACATTGGCTGGCATCACAATGCTGGAAGGTGCTAGGAAGCAAATATTTCACGTCTTGATGCTCTTCGCAATGACACTAATCGTCATTGCGACGCTCCTTGGATTCCTTGACCATAACATACAGATGAAGGTAATCAAAGACCTAGTCTGTGTTGCCATACTAGTATCGAGTTGTCTGATATCTATCACGTTGAGCGTTTCCGGACTGCCTCAGGAGCTTGAACTTCGAACCGTCTATCCCGTTATGGCGAAGCCAATTAAGCGCTGGGAGTTTGTTGTCGGGAAGTATCTCGGAACAGTGGGAACCGTAACGATCGGAATGCTCATCATGCTGGCAGCGTTTTGCGGCATTCTGCTAGCATACAGCGGTCACGTCAGTGCTGGAGTCTTTATGGTGATGCCGTTTCTGCTTCTAGAAGCATGTATTGTAGCGGCGATCGGTGTAATGCTCTCAACCTTCTGTTCGACCCCACTCGCATGGTTTCTGACGGTGTTCGTCTTTATGATCGGCGCGTTTAAATTTCAACTGAGCGAGTTCTTGGCTGCAAAGGATCACAGCGTCGTCGGTAAGGTGGTGGAGGCTGTCGGGTATCAGGTTCTGCCAAACCTCGAGTGCTTCAACTTTAAGGATTCCCTTGTTCATGACATACCAGTTTCAGGCATCTACCTACTGCAGACGGGCCTGTATGGTTTTGTCTACACGGTGGCAGTTTTAACTTTGGCGTCCCTCGCTTTTGCCCAAAAGGAGTTCTAAAAGTGACCACTAAGAGCTCTTTAAAGAACGCTTTCACACTCATTTCAGTAATTCTCTTAACCGGAGCGGCCTGCTCCTTTTGTGGCACGTGCCGCGCCGCCGGAAATGTTTCGACATCGGTCGCATTAGACCCTGATGGCGACGACCCACGGACTGAGCTTCTGTATCACTGGCAGGATAAGCGATTTTCCGATGAAGAGCAACACCAAATTCTGCTGTGCTCGGCACTTATTTTAGTGGTTTCCGTTGGCGGCGCTGCAAAACGTCAAATCCGGCTCAAAAAGGTGTTGAAATGACTCGACGGCAAAACGCAGTTAACTGCTGGGCGCTTTTTTTCGTCCTAATTGTCACGGCTGGAGCACTAGACAATTCGATTACTCCAATGGGAATTGCTGAAGGTTATCTTGTAAGCAGCAACGGGGGCACGCCGTCAATGGAGGCTGTCGTTCACGCAGCCGGCGAGTTCAGGCTGGTCGTTGCGAACCTTTTGTGGATGAAAGTGGTGGACCATTATCACCACCAATTTCTCGCAAAAGGCGGAGAATGGAACCACAATACGGCTCTGATGCCCTATCTTAGGATGATCGTCTGGCTAGATCCGCATTTCATAGAGGCGTACGAGGTCGGTGGAAGCATACTTGCGGCAACACATCGGTACAAGGATGCGGACGACTATTTGGGGCAAGGAACTCGAAGCAATACGGATTCCTGGCAACTTTACTACGACAGAGCCATGCTCAGGGCGTGGTACGAAAAGAATCCGCGCGCCGCTCTTCCTTTCGCGCAGCACGCCCTAGAGTGTTCCGACGACTCCTTCACGAGACATCGAATCGGTAAATTCTGCAATACCTTGGAGCATGCGGTGCTCAGCAAACAGATTACCTGGGCCCAAGAACCGAACATTAAAGCACAGGAAATAAGCCAGTAATCGCGCCAGCCGCCGACAAAGGTCGGCGGCTGGAACGAGTAGGCAAACGTTTAGTCGGTGATGGTTACTGACTCGATTTTGTCACCCCGCCGCAGCAACTGCACCCCATCCAAGCCTTCCGTAACTTTGCCGAATACCGCATAGTTCATATCCAGAAAACCGGCGGGCGCAAGCGTAATGTAGAACTGACTGGACGCACTATTTGGCTCGGAAGAGCGTGCCATCGCCAAGACTCCAGCGGAGTCGTGCTTTAGGTGCTTTTTAACTTCCAGAGCAATGCGACGCTCTTTGCCGGTGGCTGGATCAATATATCCACCTGTTCCATCGCCGCGAGGATCGCCGCCTTGGATGACAAAACCTGGCTCAAATCTATGGAAAGTTAGTCCATCATAGAACCCGTTGGACGCCAGTTCAGCAAAGTTGCCTGCCGTTATTGGGGCATCGTCAATGAATAATTCTGCAACAATAGTGCCTTTGTTTGTTTTGATAGTGGCTTTTTTGTTAGCCATTTGAATTCGAACCTTTCTGTGATAAGTCTGCGTGGCCGTTGCCAATCGCAGATCCTGCGCTCTTTACTGCATATTCTTCCAGCAGCTTGTTTATTTCGGTTTTGGTCAGGTGTCGCCAGGCGGATGCGGGTAATCCGCCTAGTGTCACATCCCCTATCTTCGTCCGGACCAGCCTCAGCACCGGATAGCCGATATAGTCGAACATTCGACGAACTTGCCTTTTGCGACCTTCGTGGATTCCGATTTCGATATCTGTTGTATCATTGTCTGGGAAAGACTTCACCAATCGTACCTTGTCTGCAGGCGCGGTAACCCCGTCTTCAAGACGAACTCCAGTCGATAACTTTGCCAAATCTTCTGTCGTTGGCACGCCGCGCACAGTTGCGACATAAGTTTTCGTAACGTGGTACCGGGGATGCGTCAACCGATAGATAAAATTGCCATCGTCAGACAAAAAAATCAAACCCTCGCTGTTGGCATCCAACCTCCCTACCGGACGAAGTGACGGGTTCCCAGGCAGGTCGACTAGGTCTGTAATAAGCCGTTCCGCATGTCGATCCGAAACCGTACAGGTGACACCTTTTGGCTTGTTCACGGCTACATAACTATACCGGGCGGGAGGCTTTGGAACCGGGCGGCCATCCACGGTAATTTTCTGCGTGTCCGGATCGGCTTTCGTGCCAAGTTGGGTAATAATCTGACCGTCGACAGCTACTCGGCCCTCACGAATCCACTGCTCGGACATCCTTCGTGATGCTAGACCGGCGCCGGCGAGAATTTTCTGCAGTCTTTCTGGCATGTAAAGCTAATTCCAGTATGCGTCCACCCACATACAATAATGGCAGGAGTACCAAAGTGAGCACAGTTGCGATAACAACGTGATCCGACTTTCCCCACCAACCGATTTGCGGCAAATTAAGCGATGGCCTTGCTGGAACGGGATTGGCTGCAAGAGCATCGACTTTCATTATAAATATACCGTCACGGTAGAGACTGACTGTCCCAACCTTTTCACCGATGCTAATTGGCAGTGCGTCCGCACTCGCAAATGACTGCGCTCGCAGACTATAGGAAGTTAGCGGTGCTTCCCGCTCTTTCCGTCCAACTACATCGTCGAGATCACCGCCTGTGACCACCAGTGCTGGTCTGCCGTTCAATGTCAACGTTCCAGCCGGATAGCCAGCCTTAAAGATCATTCGAGGCTTAAAATTCGCGAATCCGTACGACAGCATTTGAACAACATCGCTTCGGCATTGGGGACTATTGAGCGACACAGCGATAAGCTGCCAGCCATGGTGCGTCGCCGATCCAACAAAACAATGACCTGCTTGCGAAATATACCCTGTTTTCACCCCGTCCGCGCCTGGATAGTCGGTCAAAAATGTCATCGCGGTGTTTGTTACAAGCGAATCACCAGTATGGATGGACCGCTTAACGTGATACTCTCGGGTTTTCACAATCTCGCGAAATTCCGGGAGATGAGTGAGGCCATACCGAGCGATCAGAGCAAGATCGTATGCGCAGGAATAGTGTCCGTTTGCATACAGGCCATTCGGAGTTACAAAGTGAGTATTTTGACATCCGATTTCTTTAGCCTTATTGTTCATCAAATCGACAAATGGCGAAATACCCCCGGTTAGGTAGTAAGCTCCAACGACTGGGGTATCGTTTGCGGATCTTAAAAGCATTGCGTACAGTAGGTCGCGCAGTGAAATTGTCTCGCCGGGACTCAAATGTAAACTGCTTTCCGGCGTCCCGACAACGGCCGGTGGTGCTGTAACCGTGTCATTTAGGTGGCCATTCTCAATTAGCACAATCGCCGCGACCATCTTGGTTAAACTTGCCGGTGACCGATGAGTGTAAGGATTCTTCGAGTAGAGCACTTTACCGGTATTGAGATCCATCAGGCACGTATATCGGCTGGTTGGGTGCGGATAGTCACCAGACATGTACTTGCTGAGAGGATTGTCAGCAAACGCTTCAGGAGTGGCCGACACAATAAGCAGAAGCAAGACAATAACGACACGGTAAAACAAATAGCAGAACACTTTCGGGACGAGATACTTGGGAATGATAATGAATGTACCGGTCATTGTCAAGCACCACCCTGCCTTGGAGCCTTCTAGTTTGACTCCCTGGGCCAAATCGAGATGGTATAATTTGGGCGACAAACGGCCAGCAGACTTGTTTATTGCGGCGGCTGTTAAGGAAGCAACTCTATGAAAACTATTGAGGGAACGCTGGTTACTTCTCCAAACTCCCATTTCGCAATCATTCTCAGTCGATTCAATGAACTGATCGGCAAAAATCTGCTGGAGGGAGCAACCGACATATTGTTGCGACATGGTGTCACAGAAGATAATATAACTGTTGTCAGAGTTCCAGGGGCATTTGAAATTCCCCTGGTGGCGTCAGAACTTGCCAAATCGGGTAAGTACAGTGCGATCATTTGTCTCGGGGCGGTAATACGGGGCGCTACTACACACTACGATTACGTTGCCGGACAAGTTGCTTCTGGCGTTGCTCAGGCATCGCTCGTCACCGGCGTACCAGTAATCTTTGGCGTTTTAACAACCGAAAATATTGAGCAAGCAATTGAAAGGGCCGGAACAAAGTCAGGCAATAAGGGTGCTGATGCGGCGATCGCGGCTCTCGAGATGGCCGATTTGTTAACAAAACTCAAGTAAATTAATTACTGCAATCATCGAAAAGAAACGTCCTGCTTCGTTGCTGGAACTTCTTTTTGGGTGTTCGCAGTAATAAAGACAAAACTTCTTTGAGGTAAAGGTAGAAATGCGAAAAGTTGTAACGTATTCTGTCGTTTTTGTGCTAGGGTTTTGCATCTGCGCATTGGCAATGCGGGCCATATATGGTGAAACATACACGGCGGGAGGTTCCCCGGACAAACAGCTTGTTCTCGCTGAATTATCGAAGCCGGTACCGCCAATTGCCGCAGGGCCAGGCGAAAGCGTTATCGCGGATGCTGCCGCTAAGGTAGAGCCATCTGTGGTAACCATCGACACAGAAACCAAGCAGGTGATGGCACCGAGTCCTTTTTCGAACGATCCGTTCTTCCGTCAGTTTTTTGGCGGGGGCGGTCAGGAGCAAGCTCCCATGCAGGAGCAGGGCGCCGCGTCGGGAGTCATTATCAGCCCAGATGGTTACATTTTGACAAATAACCACGTTGTCGCCAACACCGACAGCGTCACGGTCAACCTGCCAGATGGAAAATCGCTGCTTGCGAAAGTCGTCGGATCTGATCCGACGAGTGACATCGCCGTGGTTAAGATCAATGCGCCTGGCGAGACACTTCCTGCAGCCGAGCTCGGCGACTCGTCATCTGCGCGTGTGGGTGACATGGTGATTGCAGTCGGCAATCCCCTGGATATCGGCACAACTGTAACGTTCGGTATTGTTAGCGCACTTGGTCACAGAAACGGCCAGTTGACCGCTGGACCACATCCATTAGCGGAAAACATCATTCAGACCGACGCAGCGATTAATCCGGGAAACTCGGGTGGAGCGCTTGCGGATATGAATGGCCGAGTAATCGGGATTAACGAGGCAATCTATTCTCCAACCGGGAATTACGTGGGCATCGGCTTCGCAATTCCGATCAACACAGCCAAAGACATTGCAATGCAGCTCATTAAAAACGGGAAGGTCTCGCGGCCCTATCTCGGCGTGAGCTACTCGCCACTAGCCAACTATGACCAGCCGACGCGCGAGCAGGTTGGTATCGATCTCAAAGGCCAAAACGGCCTACTCGTTTCACAGGTGTTCCCAGGCAGTCCCGCCGAGGCGGCAGGACTCAAGGAGTACGATGTTCTTCTAGAAGCCAATCGCGTTGAGCTGACGTCTACAACCAATTTACAGTCGCTCATCAGTAAGATGCAGCCTGGAGACAAAATACTATTCAAGGTCTACCGAAATGGAAGCGAACTGCTTGTTCCGGTGACGCTCGCGCAAATGCCATCGAACTTCGGCGATTCTTCAAGCGACGACCAGGATCAGAACCAAGATCAAGGTTCGATGCAGCCGTTTGGACAGGATGGCGGACAGTAACAACTACCAAATCATGGGCAGCAGTCGTCAACAACACGACTGCTGCCTTCTTTTTTCGAGCGCCCCCGTTAATTCATTAACATGCAGTGTTGTCACATAATTTTCGGTATCATTTAAAAGTGCCATTTATAGAACGAAGAAAAGAATCACAGTACGACTCCAGTATCCATGCTCTTTCTAGAAGATCCGTCGAGATTAGTGACTGGCAGGAACTTCTGGTGACACTTACTATCGAAAGTACCCACATTCTCAAGGCTGACCGTGCCTTTTTAGCCCTTGTGAATGAGGACTCTGGTGAACTTCGAATCCATGCAGTTGCCGGTGAAGGATGGAGCGAAGAGCTTCGCGCCAAACGTCTAAAAATCGCCTCCGGTCAGGACAGCTCAGGAAAAGGGCGCGGGATTACCGGCTACGCTGCGGCGACTGGCGACACGTATGTCACTGGAAATGTCGCTAACGATCCCCACTATTATGCATTTTTTGATGACGTCACCAGCGAGGTTGCCGTCCCTCTCTTAGATGACAACGGAATCACACGCGGCGTGCTCAATCTTCAGTCTAAGACTCCAAACTACTTTACCGAGGAGCACTGTCGCTTCCTCGAAATCGTCGCAAACCTCGCGGTCATGCGTCTGATGGTCGCACGATATCATACACGCGAAATTGCGCTGGTCGAGCTAGGAAAAGACTTGTCCGCCATTTCGGACATTACTGCGCTGATGCGACGTGTGGTGGATGTTGCTGCAGATGTCTTGAGGTTTGAAGACTGTTCCATTTTCATTCTCGACAAAGATAAGAATGAAGTCATTTTGCACGCCACTCGGGGGCCTTTGGTCGGAAAAATCGGCACGGCGACCTACCCGCTCGGTGAAGGACTAACGGGATGGGTGGCGCAACATGGTGAAGCCATTCGGACAAAAAATCCCAAGGCTGACCCGCGGTGGCAGGGTCGGTATGCGGAACTTCCTCTCGCTGAAATCGGCGCATTTCTTGCCGTACCAATTTACGGTCGGAGCAGCATCTTGGGTGTCCTCCGAGTGCTGAGACGTTGGTCGGATGCTCCCTGGTTCCGCAGCGAATTTACAGATGACGACGAGATGGTGCTTAGCACGATTGCGTCTCAGCTTGGAAGCGCACTTGAAAACAACCGGATTCTCGACCGTCTCGTCGCCACAGAACGTATGGCGGCGTGGGGAGAGATGTCGGCGAAAGCAGCGCACATGATCGGCAATCGTACTTTTGCAATTAAAGGCGACCTGAACGAGCTTGAATATCTGCTCTCCGAAAAGGAAGACCGGCGAACCACATTTCGCCGACTCGCTGAAGCTATACGAAAAGGAATTTTTCGGCTAGAAGAAATTCTTCAGGAATTTCGAGATTTTGTTCGGGCAACTCATCTCACCCTTAATGACTATAACTTGAATGATATTATCATTAACTGCGTTGAGGAATCGTTCCCGAAGCGTGGTGTTGTTAAGCTCGAACTCGACCTCGATCAAACTCTTCCAAGAATTCCGGCGGACAGCTCTCGTCTCACTAGAGCGTTCTCGGAACTGATTGAAAATGCGCTTTCATTTATGCCGGAAGAAGGCCAACTAACAATCAAGTCGTCCGTCGCAAATCCACTTTCGGCGCAGAGACTCGCCGGGTTAACTCGGTCTAGAGACTATGTGTGTGTCGAATTTTCAGACACTGGGCCTGGAGTGCCGCACGACGATAAAGAACGGATATTCACTCCTTTTTATACATCTCGCGCTAAAGGCATGGGGCTGGGACTTTCGATTGTTAAGGGAATATTAGAAGCCCACCACGGAAATATAATTGAGACCGGAGTTGAGGGAAATGGTGCTCGGTTTACCGTTTTCTTGCCAACGACTCGGTAGAAGATAAGCCGGTGTTAGGCTGCTGCTCTAAACTTCAGCCACTCGTTGAGCAGATCTTCTGGAGAGGAGATAAGGAAGTCCGGATTCTGATCTCGCAGGGTTGCTTCGGTTGCAGCGCCCCACAATACCGCTGCGGTGAGCGTTCCAGCGGCTTTACCGCTCTGAACATCGTATATGGAGTCGCCAATAAAGATGGCCTTGCCCGGGTCAACCACATTGAGTTTTTGGAGGGCAAGCTGCACCGGTCTTGGGTGGGGTTTATAGTATGGCGCGACTTGGTTGGCGCTGATGATAGCGTCACAATAGGCGGAGACACCTAGTCTGGGAAGTGTGTTGGCGAGCTCTTCGTCGCTCTTAGACGTCACCAAAGCAGTTTTTATTCCCTGTCTTTTACAGTAGATCAACGCCTCTATCGCCTCACCGATTGGTCGTTCCTGCTCTCGACGTTCCTCGTAGTGCCTGATCAGTCCAGCCGCCATCTCTTCAGCCGTTGTCCCAAAGTTCTCAGGATCGCCAAATATTCGCATCTGCTGGTCCAATGGAATGCCAATGAGAGCGCGGAGTTCCTTATTTGGGAGAGACTTACCCGTAAACTGAGTAAGGGTGGCGTCGAGTGCGCCGACAATAAGCGCGGTAGTATCGATCAAAGTGCCATCGACATCCCAGAGTATCGCCTCAAAGGGTATCTGTCCGATTAACGCTGATGTCATGGCTGTTCGATGATCCTCACCCTCTATCAATGCAACTTGCGTGCCAACCTCTCTGTAGGTATAATCGAACTTACAGAAAATAGAGAAATCGTTGTACCTATGTCGTTTTTTGACAAACTAAAAATAAGGACTCCTACCCTTTCCTACGAAGTGTTTCCGCCAAAAAATCCCTCTGAATGGGGTGCCCTCTATGAGACACTCGCGAGAGTCTCACAGTTCAAACCGGACTTTGTTTCGGTGACCTATCGTGGCGGAGTTTCAACACGTCAGGGAACAGTGGATTTAGTCAACAGGATTCAACGAGAGCTTGAAGTTGAGACCGTGGCGCACCTAACCTGCATCAGCCACAACAAAAGTGAGCTTCGAGACATACTAGGTGATCTCTCCGCAGCCGGCATCAAGAACATCATCGCGCTGCGCGGTGACCGTCCGAAAGTCGGAAGTCCAGTTGGTTTGCCCCATGCATCCGATTTGATCGGCCTTGCCTATAACGAATTCAACTTCAATATTGCCTGCGCGTTTTATCCAGAAAAGCATCCCGATGCGAAATCAATTGAGGAAGATATCCGATACTTGAAGTTCAAGCAGGACTGCGGGGCATCGTTTGCCATTTCGCAGTTCTTCTTTGACAACGAACGTTTCTACAGATTCAGGGAAATCGCGGAACGTGCTGGGGTCACAATCCCGCTTATTGCTGGGATTATGCCGGTCAGCAATCTTGGGCAACTAAAGCGATTCAAGACTCTATCTGGAACGGACATACCGGCGAAATTAGTCCAATTTCTCGGCACTGGCGATGCCGAAACTATTTCGGCGCGCGGAGAAGAGTACGGAATAGGCCAATGCGCGGACTTGCTAAAAAACGGTGTCGCCGGAATCCACCTCTACACACTTAATAAGTCGAAGTCTACATCAATCATTACTCAGAATTTGATGGAGCTAGGTTGCCTTATTCCTGCTGCAGTGACTCCCTAGTCACCAGCCGAAACGGTGTTTTGAAGCCGTCCTCTTTGATGAAATTTTTGTTTACCCAAACAGCAGAAATTTCCACAAATTTCTATTAGCACTCCCTTGACACGAGTGCTAAAAATGAGGTAATTTGATACTCAGACACTCAATTATTTGAGTTGTTTAGTTCGAGTTCAAACTCATAAAAAATTTGCTAAGGAGGTCATTGATGACACTGTTAAAACCTTTGGGCGATCGAATCGTTGTCAAGACTGTTGAAAGTGAATCGACGAGTATTGGTGGAATTGTTCTGCCCGACTCCGCGAAGGAAAAGCCTCAGCAGGCGATTGTTCTGGCAGTTGGGCCAGGCAAACTGCTGGACAACGGCAGCCGTGTCTCCGTTGACGTTCAAGTTGGCGATAAAGTCGTCTATTCCAAATACGGCGGCACTGAAGTTAAGGTCGGCGGAGAAGAGGTCATTATTCTTCGCGGCGACGATATTCTAGGTGTCGTAGCCAGTTAGTCAAGTGTATTCCATTTGAGTCAGTAAGAGGAGAATTTTATGGCAGCAAAAGAAATCCTATTTGACGAGCAGGCACGTCGGGCGCTTGAGCGCGGTGTCAATACTCTCGCAGATGCGGTAAAGGTTACCCTTGGTCCACGTGGCCGGTATGTAGTACTCGAAAAGAAGTTTGGTTCGCCGTCCCTCGTTGACGACGGTGTCACCATAGCCAAGGAAATCGAAGTCGACGACAAGTTTGAAAATCTGGGTGCCCAGCTTGTCCGTGAGGTCGCTTCGAAAACAAATGATGTCGCCGGCGATGGTACGACAACAGCGACTGTACTTGCGCAGGCAATTGTTCGCGAAGGCCTAAAGAACGTTGCCGCCGGAAGCAATCCGTTAGCAATTAAGCGCGGCATCGAGAAGGCCGTCGATGCGGCAGTCGCCCACATCAAGAGCGCAGCAACACCTGTTGAGACCAAAGACGAAATCCAGCGTGTCGCCACCAACTCGGCTAAGATTCCGGTCATCGGTGAGTTGATCGCCGATGCGTTTGACAAGGTCGGTAAGGACGGTGTTATCACTGTCGAAGAGTCGAAGGGTACGCAAACGCAACTTGAGATTGTCGAAGGCTTACAGTTCGACAAGGGCTACATTTCACCCTACTTTGTCACCGACGCCGAGCGACTAGAGTCGGTTCTTGAAGATCCGTTTATCCTCCTTTATGAAAAGAAAGTCTCCAGCATTCAAGATCTCCTTCCAATTCTGGAGAAGGTTGTTCGACAGGGCAAGCCCCTCCTTATCATTGCGGAAGATGTTGATGGTGAAGCACTCGCGACACTTGTAGTCAACAAATTACGTGGCACACTCAATGTCGTCGCGGTGAAGGCTCCTGGATTTGGCGATCGACGTAAAGCAATCCTGGAAGATATCGCGGTGTTGACTGCTGGCCGCTTCGTCACCGAAGATCTTGGTGTCAAGCTAGAAAACATCGATGAGACGTATCTTGGCTCGGCCAAGCGCGTTACAATCACGAAAGACGAAACCACTATCGTCGAAGGCAAAGGCACGGCGCAGGCTATTCAAGGCCGAATCGCCCAGATCAAGGCTCAGATCGAACGATCCGACAGCGATTATGATCGCGAGAAGCTGCAAGAGCGACTTGCAAAGCTTTCCGGTGGAGTTGCAGTCATCCAGGTTGGTGCAGCGACAGAAACGGAACTAAAGGAGCGCAAGCATCGCATTGAAGACGCATTGTCTGCGACGCGGGCAGCGATCGAAGAAGGTGTCGTCTCTGGTGGTGGAGTCGCGTTGATTAACGCAATCAAGGCTCTTGACACGCTCGTTCTTGAAGGCGATGAGCAAGTTGGTGTTAACATTGTCAGACGAGCTCTTGAAGAGCCGGCACGGCAGATTGCCAACAACGCGGGTGTCGAAGGCTCCGTTATTGTCGAGCAGATCAAGCGCAACGGCCTTGGCTACAATGCAGCGACCGGCGAGTTCGGTGACCTGATTGCACAGGGAATCATCGACCCGGCTAAGGTTAGCCGATCGGCGATCCAAAACGCTGCCTCCATTGCCGGACTTGTTTTGACAACTGAAGTTCTAGTTGTCGAACGGCCTGATACGTCGGCACCTGCTCCGTCTCCTGGCGGCGGGGGAATGCCCGGCGGAATGGGCGGAATGTACTAAACACTGAGTTAAACTGGTCGCGACTGGAGGAGCCAATGCTCCTCCAGTTTTTTATGTCTCAACTCGTTAGAAACTCTTTCCCGCTTGGTTCTACAACCATTGCACCTCTCCGCTGCCGTTCCGCGCCAAATTTTATGGCAAAAATGTTTGTCTCTCCCTCCGGTAAAAGTCGATAGCTTCCGACTATTGTAGTGGCAGTTGTTACCCAGTAGTCTTACAGGCTTTTAACTTCACCTAACCTATACCGACTGGATCCAACCGCCAAGCCACGAAAGAGGTGTGACTAGGTGCGTTACTTGAATATCGGACGGTTGTTGATTTGGTCTATTTGTCTGATTACAGTTTGGGCATGTGATTTGAACCCTGTCTTTTCTGCACCCCTTCTTGCTCACGTGGCGACGGAAGCCGTTGGAAACGCAAGTAGACTCTCAGAAACAAGTGCGGAGATTCCTTCGACATTTAATGTCACTTTCGCGCTCGATTCTGCGGCAGAGCTGTCTGCTAGCAGCTATGTTGATTCGCTGACCGACCCGACGTCGCCGAACTATCACCATTGGTTGACTCCCCATCAATACGGAGAGAAGTTCGGAGCCAGTTTGGCCGACATAACATCAGTCGTAAATTACTTGCAGTCTCATGGATTTAGCGGAATCAAGGTATGGCAGAACCGACTATTTGTTTCGGCCAACCTTCCCGCGACGGCAGTTCCATCGACTTTTAATGTCTCTATACGCAGCTACGTTCGGACACCGTCTGAAATTGCAAGAGGATTTAGTCCAACATATTACGCTCCGGACGCAGAGCCGACAATCGACTCCAACATTGCTAGTAAACTTGTAGGAATATTTGGTCTCAGCTCCGCTGGAGCCCATCGATCGACTTTAACCAAAGCGGATGCAACACCAGATACGGGATCAACCGGCCTCAACCCTACTGATCTCGCATCAATTTACAACGGTGCGGCCTTACATTCTGCCGGGCTAGAGGGAGCTGGCGAAACGATAGCCATTTTTTCACCGACTGCATACCATCAGAGCGACATAAACACTTTTCTCGCCGATGAAAACATAACAGGCACCAATATTAATCAGATCATCGTGAATGGCGGAACGACAAACCTCACTTACCAGGATGAAGCATGCGTCGATATTGAAACGGTTGCCGGACAGGCCCCAGCATCAAAAATCAACGTCTATCAGGGACCCAATGACGGCAGTCTCAACATATTTAACCAAATGGCCGAAGATGACCCAAATATCGTCACGATGAGCTACGGAACGGACGAGAATGCGGTTACAGCAGCATATGCTAACGCTTACGAGTCGCTCAGAAGGCAGATGGCGGCCGAGGGAATCACAATTATCGTTGCAAGTGGGGACACGGGCTCGTACGACGATGTCAACCAATCCACGGTCACGGTCTCTGTTGATGCCAGCAGCGCTTATGTTACTAGCGTCGGTGGAACGGAACTGACAAATTTATCTAACGATATCTGGAACGGCGAAGTTGCGTGGACTTACAATGACTATACGTTAGGCAGCCACACAGGTTCCGGCGGAGGTCTCAGCATATACTATGCCGAGCCACAGTGGCAGACGGGGCCTGGGGTATCAAACTCTTTCAGCAATGGAATGCGGCAGATCCCCGATGTATCGATGATAGCATCGACGCCATACTACAACATCTTCACAGGAGGTTCATTTGCGGCCTATGGCGGTACAAGCTGCTCCTGTCAGTTATTTGGCGCAACAATGGCATTAGTCGAAGAGCAAGTAGGACAACGGCTCGGCAATATCAATCCACAGCTTTACAGTTATGGAGCGTCAGACGAGATGGCATATCACGACATTACTTCCGGAAATAACGGGATATATCCGTGCACAGCGGGATGGGACTTTGTGACTGGATGGGGATCACCAAATTTCGTCAACCTCGCACTCGCATTTCAAGGCACCTATACGTCTCCAAGCCCGATACATGCTTTCGCGCCAGGTTTGCAAATGATCTCAGTACCATACTCCTTCGCCAGCACTGACAGCGCTGGCGAGGTGCTCAACGGCCTCGTGACACCAAGCGGTGCCGTAACATACTCTATTGCGGCATGGCAGCCAGATACATTCCAATACGCTGTGTCACCGAGCCCAGCCGCTGCAACTACTGTTCCAGGACAGGGATATTGGGTGCGCTTTGACGGGTCATCCGGGGGCTCTCTTACGGCTGAAGGAACCACGATCACTTCTTCAACCTATTCCGTTCCACTGTCACCAGGATGGAATATCGTTGGCGATCCTTATACGTCGCCAGTTTCAATTGATTCCCTTCAGATATCTACTTTCACCGGAACAACATCTTTTGACGATGCTGCGACAGCAGGTCTCATTCTGCCATATTTTTATGATTACAACGGGACAGGATACGTCACCCATGGCTCCGGAGATGTCCTGACCCCCTACGATGGCTATTGGATTCGGTCGCTGGGAGATGCAACTCTCATCTTCACCAAGCCATAAACGAAAACCGCCCTGCCATTTGGCAGGGCGGTCGACGTCTATTAGAAACTGTGAATGACAGGTTCTATGAAGATAGAGTTGCTGTAACTGTGAGCGTGTGACTGCTCTGGCTGCTCACGATTGATCCACTGATCGTAGTAGCGCTATTAAGCGTAAATGTTCCAGTGTAGGTTCCACCGCCGCCGCTCGCTGTGAGGTTAATTTGCCCCGTGTTAGTAATCGTTCCCGTAACAGTCACAACTGTGTTAGATGTAATATCCGCAATCACACCGGAAACTTGACCCGTCGCATCAACCACTGCCGTGAAGTTCCCAGTATCCGAGTTTGACGCAACGAACGTTCCAGCAATTGTTCCCGTATAGGGTGATGTATTGCTCGATGTTGATGGTGTTGTGGTGATCGGATAAGACGTACCACCCGAGGTGAGAGAACCGTCGAGATCACCTGACGAGTTGAGAGTAACGGTTCCAGTGAAAGGCGAACCATCCCCGCTTACGTCGAATGTCAGCACTCCTCCGCTCGTAACTGTTCCCGTTACTGCAGCGGCTGCATCTGTAGTCGTATTGATCTCGCTACCGGTCACCGTACCATTTGACGACACAACCAAGTAGAGCGAATCTACTTCCCCGCCGCCTGCCCCAAGGGTACCAACATATTTGCCCGCAAAAGGATTTGACGAGCTTCCTCCTCCTGACGAGCCG